>Ga0187892_10000108_pt1 | contig 195366 bp, 160 predicted proteins | sample MA1701073metaG_FD_139345 | JGI IMG/M metagenome (GOLD analysis project Ga0187892, IMG submission 139345) | Bio-ooze microbial communities from a basaltic lava cave in the Kipuka Kanohina Cave System on the Island of Hawaii, USA - MA170107-3 metaG ... | reverse complement strand
TCCGCACGTGTCGGTGGCGCGTGTGGTTTGCGTTGCCAAAAAACGGCGCGCTTTATAACATACTTTTGCAGCGCCAACAACGCGTTAGGCGCAACGGAAGCTCCCCCGCCGATGGCACGCGCAATATTGTCATGAACGTCACCATCAAGAGCCCGGCAGAACAGGCAAAGATGCGGGTCGCGGGCCGCCTGGCGGCCGAAGTCCTCGACATGATCGGGGACCACGTGATTCCCGGGGTGACCACCGAGGAGCTGGACCGCATCTGCCACGACTACATCGTGCGCACCCAGCGCTCCATTCCCGCGAACCTGAACTACAAGGGCTACCCCAAGACCATTTGCGCCTCGGTGAACCACGTGGTCTGTCACGGGATCCCGGGGGACAAGGTCCTGAAGAGCGGCGACATCCTCAACATCGACGTCACCGTGATTCACGAAGGCTTCCACGGCGACACGAGCCGCATGTACTACGTCGGCAAGCCCTCGGTGCAGGCGCAGCGCCTCACCGACGTGTGCTTCGAGGCCATGTGGCGCGGCATCAACGCGGTGCGTCCCGGCACGCATCTCGGCGACATCGGGCACGCGATCCAGTCGTACGTCGAGGCCAACAACTTCTCGGTCGTGCGCGAGTACTGCGGCCACGGCATCGGCCGCGTCTATCACGAGGACCCGCAGGTCCTGCACTACGGCGAACCCGGCACCGGCCTGAAGCTGCAGCCGGGCATGACATTCACGGTCGAGCCGATGGTCAACGCCGGGCGCCGCCACGTGCGCCTGCTGCCGGACGGCTGGACCGTCGTCACCAAGGACCACTCGCTGTCGGCACAGTGGGAGCACACGGTGCTCGTGACGCCCACGGGCGTCGACGTGCTGACGCTGGGCAGCCGCAGCCGCGTTGCTGCCGTCGCCAGTTGATCGCGCAGCCGCACGACGAGCGCGACGACCCCGCCGAGCCGCGGCCCGCCGCCGCACAACCCTGGCGCTACCTGCAAACGCTGGCCGAGCGCCTGGCCGGCGGGGACGATTCGATCGGCTCTTACAAGGAGGTCCTCCAGCGCGGCGGGACGGAGCTCGAAGAGCGCTTCACGCAGGAGGAGCCGATCGAAGCGCTGGTGCGCGATCGCGCACGCCTGGTCGACGCTCTGCTCGAGCGCGCGTGGCAGCGCAATGCAGGCCGCGACGCCGGCGATCTCGCGCTGCTCGCCGTCGGCGGCTATGGGCGCGGCGAGTTGCATCCGTGCTCGGACATCGACGTCTGCATCCTGCTGCCGAAGAACGATTCCCAGAGCTGGCAGCCGGCGCTCGAGCGCTTCCTCACCTTCCTTTGGGACATCGGCCTCGAAGTCGGACACAGCGTGCGCACGATCGACGACTGTCAGCGGGAAAGCCTCGCGGACATCTCGGTCGCGACCACGCTGCTCGAATCGCGGCTGCTCGCCGGTCCGCCGGGGCTCTACAACGCCATGAAGCAGGCGCTCGCCTCGGAGCGAGTGTGGTCGGCGCAGGAATTCTTCGAGGCCAAGGTCAACGAGCAGACGGCCCGCCACCACCGCTTCCACGACACCGCCTACAACCTCGAGCCGAACGTGAAGTCGAGCCCGGGCGGCCTGCGAGACATCCAGACCATCGGTTGGGTCGCCAAGCGCCACTTCGGCACCGACACGCTCGACGGCCTCGTGCCGCATGGCTTCCTTACGCGCAACGAGCTGCGCAAGCTGCAGAACGCGCAGGCGTTCCTGTGGCGCGTGCGGTTCGCGTTGCACATGCTGACGCGCCGGCGCGAGGACCGCCTGCTCTTCGATCACCAGATCAAGCTCGCGAAACTCTTCGGCTACGAGGATGCGGCCTACACGCTCGCGGTCGAGCAGTTCATGCAGCGCTATTACCGCACCGTGATGGACGTGAGCCTGCTGAACGAGATGCTCCTGCAGCTGTTCCGCGAGGCGATCCTCACGCCGGCCGCGGCGCAGAGCACGGGCGCCGTGCCGCTCAATCCGCGCTTCCAGATCCGCAACGACTATCTCGAGGCCGCCAATGACGACGTGTTCGCACGCACGCCGTCGGCGCTGCTCGAGGTGTTCGGACTGATGCAGGCGAATCCGCAGATCCGCGGCGTGCGCGCCTCGACCATCCGCCAGATCGGGCGCAACCTCTGGCTCATCGACGAGGAGTTCCGCCAGAACCCGCGCCACCACCGCCTGTTCCTCGACATCCTGCGCGCGCCGCTCGGCGTCACGCACGAGCTGCGGCGCATGAACCTGTACGGGGTGCTGGGCCGCTACATCCCCTCGTTCGGGCGCGTCGTCGGACGCATGCAGTACGACCTGTTCCACGCCTACACGGTGGACGCGCACACGCTGTTCGTGGTGAGCAACCTGCGCCGCCTGGCGATGGCCAAGTACGACCATGAGTTCCCGGCTCTGTCGCGGATCATGCAAGCGCTGCCGAAGCTCGAGGTCGCCTACCTCGCCGCGCTGTTCCACGACATCGCCAAGGGGCGTGGCGGCGATCACTCCGAGCTGGGCGCAGTCGACGCCGAGGCCTTTTGCCTCGAACAGGGTCTGGGCCGCTACGACGCGCGCCTCGTCGCCTGGCTGGTCCGGCACCATCTGCTGCTGTCGGTGACGGCGCAGAAGAAAGACATCTCCGATCCCGAGGTGATCCAGGCCTTCGCGCGCACGGTGGGCGACCAGACGCACCTCGACTATCTCTATGTACTCACCGTCGCCGACGTGCGCGGCACCAATCCCAAGCTGTGGAACTCGTGGAAGGCCTCGCTCTTCGAGGAGTTCTACGAGCGGGTCAAGCGCGCGCTGCGGCGCGGGCTGGAAGTACCGATCGACCAGGAAGAGCTGGTACGCGAAACGCGTGAAACTGCGCGCGGCCAGCTGGTGCAGCAGGGCGTGGCCGTTGCCGCGTTCGAACGCCTCTGGGCCTCGTTCACCGACACCTACTTCCTGAGGCACACCCCGCAGGAGGTCGCCTGGCACACGGCGCTGCTCGCAGCTCGCGACGCCGGGGAAGAGGGACCGCTGGTCGCGATCAGCGGGCAATCCGAGCGCGGCGGCACGCCCATTTTCACGTACACGGCGCGGCGCTACGACACGTTCGCGCGCACCACCGCGGTGCTCGACCAGATGGGGCTCAACATCGTCGACGCGCGCATCACGCCTACGGCCGACGGCTTCAGTCTCGACACGTACCTGGTGCTGGAGGACAACGGACGAACGATCAGCGATTCGGCGCGCGGTCACGAGATCGAGCAGTCGCTGTGGCGCAGCCTGCAGCAGCCGGCCGGTGCGCCGCTCGCCGTGACGCGCCGCGCGCCGCGCCAGGTGCGCATGTTCTCGACGCCCACGCACGTCACGGTGGATGCGGACCGGCGACGCAATCGCACGATCCTCGAGCTGATCGCCGGTGACCGGCCCGGTCTGCTGTCGGAAGTCGGCAAGGTGCTCATGAGCGAGCGCGTCGACGTACTCGGCGCGCGCATCATGACCGTGGGCGAACGCGCCGAGGACGTGTTTTACGTCAGTGATACGGCGGGCCAGCCGCTGTCGGAGGAGGCCGCCGACCGATTGCGTCAGCGCTTGCTCGAAGCGCTGGACCGCAAGCCATGAACCCGCGCCTCGATCTCCTGCACCCCTACCCCTTCGAGCGGCTGCGTGCGCTGGTCGCAGGCAACACGCCTGCGCCGGGGCTCACGCCCATCTCGATGTCGATCGGGGAACCGCGCCACGCCCCGCCTGCATTCATCCAGGCGGCACTGACGACGTCCCTATCGACCCTCGATCGCTACCCGCTGGCGCTCGGTCTGCTTGAGCTGCGCGCCGCGGCTGCGGGTTGGCTGGAACGGCGCTTCGGCCTGCCCGGCGGCGCGGTCGACCCGCAGACGATGGTGTTGCCGGTCAACGGCACGCGCGAAGCGCTGTTCGCCTTCGTGCAGGCGGTAGTCGATCCGGCCTCGCACCCTGTAGTCGCGATGCCCAATCCGTTCTATCAGATCTACGAGGGTGCGGCGCTCCTCGCCGGGGCTGAGCCGTACTACCTGGACACTGTCCCCGGGAATCGTTTCCTGCCCGACCTCGAAAGCATTCCCGAGGCGATCTGGCGCCGTTGCCAACTCCTCTTTCTCTGTTCTCCCGGCAACCCCACCGGCGCCGTGATGAGCGCGCGCTATCTCGCCGCAGCGCTCGAGCTCGCCGAACGCCACGACTTCGTGATCGCCGCCGACGAGTGCTACGCCGATATCTATCTCGACGAGCCTGCTCCGCCGCCCGGCCTGCTGCGCGTGGCCCGTGACGCCGGGCGCACGCGCTTCGAGCGTTGCGTGGTGTTCCACAGCCTCTCGAAGCGCTCGAGTGTCCCCGGATTGCGCTCCGGTATCGTCGCGGGCGATCCGGCGATCCTGAAGCGCTTCCTGCTTTACAGGACCTACCACGGCTGCGCTGTTGGAACCCACACGCAGCTCGCCAGCGTCCCCGCCTGGCAGGACGACGCCCACGCCCGCGTGAATCGTGAGCTCTACCAGCGAAAGTTTGCCGCGGTGCTGCCGGTACTCGAACCGGTACTCGAGGTCTCGCGCCCCGAGGCTGCGTTCTATCTGTGGCCGGCGGTCGGGGGCGATGACGAACTTTTTGCAAAGGAGTTGCACGCCGCCACCAACGTGCTCGTGCTGCCGGGCACGTATCTCGCGCGCGACAACGCGGGCGCCAACCCGGGCCGGGGGCGAGTCAGAATTTCACTGGTGGCCGGTCTCGAGGAATGCATCGGCGCCGTGCATCGCATACGGGAGTTCGTCGAGCATCGCTGATGCAAGGGTTGCGCGTATCGCGGTGACCCGATCAGTGGGTATGATTCCGCTGCCATGACGCCCATCGCCACCCTTCGCGCCACTGTCGACGCCGCCTTCGAGCAACGCGCGTCACTCTCGCCCGCCTCCGCGCCGGCCACGGTGCGCGCCGCGATCGACGAATGCGTCGCGCTGCTGGACAGCGGCCAGGCGCGCGTCGCTGAAAAGCGGGACGGGCGCTGGGTCGTCAACGAGTGGCTGAAGAAAGCCGTCCTGCTTTCGTTTCGCGTGTACGACAACGTCCCCGTCGATGCCGGTTTCACGCGCTTCTACGACAAGGTGCCGCTCAAGTACGGCGCGCACGATGCCGCCGCGTTTCGCGAATCCGGCACCCGCGTCGTGCCGCCGGCCACCGTGCGTCGCGGCGCCTACGTCGCGCCGAACGTCGTGCTGATGCCGAGCTACGTCAACATCGGCGCTTACGTCGACCAGGGAACGATGGTGGACACCTGGGCGACAGTCGGCTCGTGTGCGCAGATCGGGCGCAACGTGCACCTGTCGGGTGGCGTCGGCATCGGCGGCGTGCTCGAACCGCTGCAGGCCTCGCCGACCATCATCGAGGACGAATGCTTCATCGGCGCGCGCTCGGAGATCGTGGAAGGCGTGATCGTCGAAACGGGCGCCGTGATCTCCATGGGCGTCTTCATCGGGCAGAGCACGCGCATCTACGACCGCGCCACCGGGCAGGTCAGCTACGGCCGCGTGCCTGCCGGTGCAGTCGTCGTGCCCGGCTCCCTGCCCTCCGCCGACGGCAAGTACAGCCTCGCCTGCGCGGTCATCGTCAAACGGGTGGACGCGCAGACGCGCGCCAAGACAGCGATCAACGATCTGTTGCGCGCCGACTGAAGCGCAGAAGGAGAGACGACGTGCGTAAGGATATGCTCACCGTTGCCGCGCCGCGGGCCGTGGCTGCCCTGCTCCCACTCGCCGCCGCGCTGCCGGCGCATGCCGACTGGACTGGCAAGGCCGAAGCGGGCTACGTGATGGCCCGCGGCAACACCGAAACGGATTCCGCGAACGGCAAGTTCGAGCTGGCGACCGAGCGCAACCAGTGGAAGCACGCGTTCGCCGCGGCCGGGCTCTACGGCAGCAACAACGAGATCAAGTCCGCGGAACGCTGGGAGGCTCGCTTGCAGAGCGACTACGCGCTGACCGAGAAACTGTTCGCCTTCGGCGCGCTGCGCTACGAGCAGGACCACTTCAGCGGCTTCGACTACCAGGAGTCGGTCGCCGTCGGTCTCGGCTACAAGTTCCTCGACACGGATACGGTCAAGCTCTCGGCCACGCTCGGCGCAGGCTTCCGCCGCCTGCGGCCCGAGGAGCTGATCAGGGACGAGAACGGCATCGTGATCGACCGCATCCCCGGGGAGGAATCGGACGACGTCACGGCCAACGGCGGTGTGCAGTACGAACACCAGATCACGGCCACCACCAAGTTGATCGACAAGCTGCTGGTGGAGAGCGGTTCGGACAACACCTTCGCCCAGAACGACTTTGCCGTGCAGGTCTCGATGACCGATGTGCTCGCGCTCGCTGTCGGCTACAGCGTGCGGCACAACACCGATCCGCCTCCGGGCCTCGAGAAGACGGACCGGCTGACCACGGTGAACCTGGTCTACACCATCAAGTAACCTGTCGCGGGTCGCTCACTGTTGCCCGAGCAGCTGTCGTTCGAGAATGTCGAACAGATAGCAGTCCGCGGCGCTGATCTCATTGCGCATCCCAGCGAACCCGGCCGCCGCCGTACGGGAGCGAGAGCGCAGCGTAAGTTGAGCAACGCACGGTTCCGTCCAGCCCATAGGTCGTCAGCTTGACGTCGCTGTAGGGGATCGGGTGCCCTGCCGCGAGAGCAACCCAGTCACGGAACGTCTCGCGGCCGTACCGCTCAACCTCGCTGAGCACGACGATCTCGAGAGCGCTCGGGCTCCACCAGAGCGAGTCGATCCACTGGCCAACGTCGAAGACACGAACGGGCGTCGAGGCGCCAGCGTCGAACACCGCAAAGCGCGTCGGCGGGAGGTCCAGTTCATTCACCTTGGGCTCTACGCCGATCGCGTGCCGGCGGCGATCGCGGCTGGTTGCATACGGAGTGCTGAGAATCGAGTAAGGACCCGCAGCGTCCCGTCTGACGGTGGGAGCGTTCTGCCCCCAGTGATCCCGGATGTAGTAGCTGCCGTCGTCGGGCTTGCGATAGAAATACTCAGCAAGGGGCGCCGCCCCGGTCCGGCGAAAATCGGTTCCCGACCACTCGTACAGCTCGACCGAAGACTCATTGGTGCTCAACGCAACGCGGATGACTCCTGCCGGAGGATGCGCACACTCGACCACCCCCGCTCGGCGGTCTGGCCTCGCGGCGGCGCCGATCACGACTATCAGCACAGCGACAGCGAAAAGCCCGCCCACTTGCAGCAGGAGCGTGAAGTCTCTCCGGCTGCTCATCCGCCTTTTCGCTCGCGTCGGACCCGGGTCGGCATCCTCCCAGCGTAGGGCAGAATCAGTACGAAATCTGCAGTCGTGCGCGCACAGTTTTCTCATCCGCGCGATCCGCGCCCGCCGCAGCGCCCGGAACTGCGACGGAGGTCAGCGGGTACGAGCGGGCATGAGGCCCTTGTGTCAGGAGGCGGCGCGCCGGGAATCGCCGCGCTGGGCGTCGTCAGCAGGGCGTTCGCCGTCGTGGGCCTCCGGCGGCGAACCGTCGGACGAGGATCCGCCGCCGGGCGCTGACTCCTCGAGCCCGGTCAGCACCGCCGTGTCCTCGTGACGCACGTCCCGGCCTTGCACCAGGTAAACGACATGGCGCGCGATGCCCTTAGCGTGGTCGCCGATGCGCTCCAGCGACTTGAGCACGAACACTGCGGACACGGTCGCCTGCAACCGGCGCGGGTCCTCCATGGCCACACTCACCTGGTGGCGCAGCGCCGCGTGAAACTCCGCGTTGAGCTCGGCGTCGCGCCGGGAGATGTCGGCCGCGGCGCGCGGGTCCATGCGATCGAAGGCATCGAGCGCATCGCGCAGCATCGCCAGCGCGAGACGGGACATGTTGCGCGCGTCGCGCGCCAGCTTGCGCAGGGCCGGGCGCGGATGATCCATGTTCTCCTCGGCCGCGTAGCGTGCGATCTTCTTGGCTTCGTCTCCCACCCGCTCCAGGTCCGCGACCGCGCGCGTGATCGAAATGAGAACGCGCAGGTCGCTGCCCATCGGCTGGCGGCGCGCGATCAGCGCGATCGTGTCCTCTTCGATGCGAACGTCGTAGTCATTGACGGCCGTCTCGCGCGCCAGCACCGCACGTGCCATCGCGGCATCGCCGCCGGCCAGCGCCCGCACCGCGACCTGCACCTGGTCGAGCACCAGCCCGCCCATTTCGAGCAGCTTGATGCGCAACGCCGCCAGGTCGACGTCGTAGCCGCGGACGATGTGTCCTTCGCTCAGCTCGTTCATGACATCAGCCGAAGCGCCCCGTGATGTAGTCCTCGGTGAGCTTGTGGCGGGGGTTGGTGAAGATGCGGTCGGTCTCGCCGACCTCGATCAGGTCGCCGAGATGGAAGTACGCAGTGCGCTGCGAGACGCGCGCGGCCTGCTGCATCGAGTGCGTGACGATGCCGATCGCGTACGACTCGCGCAGCTCGTCGATGAGGTCCTCGATGCGCGCCGTGGCGATCGGGTCGAGCGCCGAGCACGGCTCGTCCATCAGGATGATCTCGGGATTGACGGCGATGGTACGCGCGATGCACAGGCGCTGCTGCTGGCCGCCCGAGAGACTGGTGCCGGGCTGCGCGAGCCGATCCTTGACTTCCTCCCACAGGCCGGCGCGCTTGAGACTGGTCTGCACGATCTCGTCCAGCTCGACACGGTCGGACGCCAGGCCGTGGATCTTCGGCCCGTAGGCGACGTTGTCGTAGATCGACTTGGGAAACGGGTTCGGTTTCTGGAACACCATGCCGACGCGCGCCCGCAGCTGCACCACGTCCTGCTTCCGGTCGTAGATGTCGCGGCCCTCGAGCGTGATCGCGCCGGTGACGCGCGCGCCCTCGATGGTGTCGTTCATGCGGTTGAGACACCGCAGGAACGTCGACTTGCCGCAACCCGACGGCCCGATCATGGCGATGACCTGGTTGCGGCCGATGTCGAGATCGACGTTCTTGATGGCGTGCTTGTCGCCGTAGTAGACGTTGACGCCGCGCGAGGACATGACGGGGTTGTCGACCGTAACCGTGCCCACGGTCTTGCCCGGGTGCGCGCGCAGGTCCGGCGCCGGCGCGCCCGGCTGGCGCTGGCTCGGCTTGAGGTTCAGCCCGGCGTTGCCGTCAGGCTGCTTCTCGGCCGGTCTCTCGACCTGCTTCTCGCGCTCTTCTGCCACTGCATCGTTCATGGAACCCTCGACGAAAAACTCTGTTGCGCGCGGGCTCAGGTCCAGCGGCGCTCGAACCGGTTGCGCAGGATCACGGCCAGCCCGTTCATCACCAGCAGGAAGGCCAGCAGCACGATGATCGCGCCGGAGGTGCGCTCGACGAACGCGCGCTCCGGGCTGTCGGCCCACAGGAAAATCTGCACCGGCAGCGCGGTCGACGGGTCGGTGAGGCTGCCGGGAATGTCGACGATGAACGCCACCATGCCGATCATGAGCAGGGGCGCCGTCTCGCCCAGCGCGCGCGCCATGCCGATGATGGTGCCGGTCAGCATGCCGGGCATCGCGAGCGGCAGCACGTGGTGCGAGACCATCTGGATCTGCGAAGCACCCATGCCGAGCGCCGCTTCGCGGATCGACGGCGGCACGGCTTTGAGGGCGGCCCGCGACGCGATGATGATCGTCGGCAGCGTCATCAGCGTCAGCACGAGGCCGCCGACCAGCGGTGCCGAGCGCGGCAGGCCGAAGAAGTTGATGAACACCGCCAGGCCCAGCAGGCCGAACACGATCGACGGCACGGCCGCGAGGTTGTTGATGTTGACCTCGATGATGTCGGTCCAGCGGTTGCGCGGCGCGAATTCTTCGAGGTAGATCGCGGCGGCGACGCCGATCGGGAACGACAGCAGCAAGGTCACCATGAGCGTGAAGAACGAGCCCGCCGCCGCGCCCCAGATACCTGCCTGCTCCGGCTCACGCGAGTCGCCGGAGGTGAAGAACGTGGTGTTGAATCGCAGCTCCGCGCGCCCATCGGCGATCAGGGCGTCGATCCACTGCAACTGCTGATCGCTGAGCGGCCGGCCCTCTTCGGCCTCGCTCCTGAGCACGCGGCCCTTGAGGTACAGGTCGGCCTCGTCGCTCGCAAGCACCCACAGGCGCTCCGTGCTACCCACGCGATCCGGATCCGCCATGGCCCGACGCTGCAGGTCGAACGGCGCGCCGCTGCTCACCAGCCCATACAGCGCGCGCAGGTTGCTGCGGCCTTCGACGTCCGGAAACTGCGCCTTGAGGCTCGCGCGGATCAGCGCGTTGTAGTCCGCGAGCTGCAGCGTCTCGGCGAGCCGCGTGCCGTCCGGGTCGATGACCGCGGGGTCGTAGAACACGTCGAGCTGCACGTAGGTCTGGCGAAAGCTCGTGTAGCCCTGCGAGATGACGGTGTAGAAGAGGAAGGCGACGAAGGCGATGCCGAGCGCGACTGCGCCCATGCCGTAGAAGCGAAAGCGCATCTCGGCGCGATAGCGGCGCTTCAGGCCCTTCTCGACGAGCGCCGCCGTCCGCGCGCCCGCCGGCAGACTGCCCAGCGTCGCAGCCTGCTGGTTGCGTCCTTCGCTACTCATACTGCTCCCGGTACTTGCGCACGATGCGCAGCGCGAGGATGTTGAGTATCAGCGTCACGAGAAACAGCATCAGGCCGAGTGCGAACGCGGCGAGCGTCTTGGGGCTGTCGAACTCCTGATCTCCGACCAGCAGCGTGACGATCTGCACCGTCACGGTCGTCACCGCTTCGAGCGGGTTCACCGTGAGATTCGCCGCGAGGCCGGCGGCCATCACCACGATCATCGTTTCGCCGATGGCGCGCGAGATCGCGAGCAACACCCCGCCGACGATTCCAGGCAGCGCCGCCGGCAGCACCACCTGACGAATCGTCTCGGAGCGCGTGCCGCCGAGCGCGAGCGAGCCATCGCGCAGCGACTGCGGCACCGCGGTGATCATGTCGTCGGCGAGCGAGGAAACGAACGGAATGATCATGATGCCCATGACGAGCCCGGCCGCGAGCGCGCTCTCGGACGCGACATTCAGTCCCAGCGCCTCGCCCCACTCGCGCAGGAAAGGCCCGACAGTGAGCGCCGCAAAGAACCCGTAGACGACCGTGGGAATGCCGGCGAGCACTTCGAGGAGCGGCTTGATCGTCGCGCGCAGGCGCGGATGCGCGTACTCGGCGAGATAGATCGCCGAGAACAGGCCGATGGGCACCGCCACCAGCATCGCGATTCCCGAGATCAACAGCGTGCCCGCGAACAGCGGCACGGCGCCGAAGGCGCCCGAGCCGCCGACCTGATCGGCCCGGATCGCGGTCTGCGGGCTCCATTGCGTGCCGAAAACGAACTCGTGCACCGGCACGCTGCGGAAGAACAGGACCGCCTCGAACAGCACGGAGAGGACGATGCCTACCGTGGTGAAGATGGCGATCGTCGAGCAGAAGAGCAGCATGAACTGCACGATGCGCTCGACGCTGTTGCGGGCCCGCAGCGTCGGCGAGATGCGACGCCAGACCACGGCGGCACCGAACAGCGCGGCGCAGATCGCGAGCACGGCGAGCGCCCCGTTGCCGATCGAGTGCAAGCGCTGGTACTCGCGCGCGCCCTGCGCGGCCATGGCCGGCACCTGCTCCGCCGTCAGGTTCCCCTCTACGACGTTGCGCACGTCGTTCATCAGCAGGCCGAGCTCCGACGCGGGCAGCGCGCGCGTTTCGGCCGGCATCTGCTCGATCACCAGGCGCGAGACGACGGCGTCCTGCCCGAAGTTCCAGACGCCGACGATCAGCAGTGCCGGGAGACCGCACCACGCGGCAACCAGCATGCCGTAGTAGGAAGGCAGCGAATGCAGGTTGCGCTGGCCGCGCGGACCGCCGACCACGGCAAGCGATCGGGCGCGTCCGAAGCGGTACGCCGCGGCGACGAGAATCAGCAGGATCAGGACGAGGGTTGACGTCGACACGCGTCAGATCTTCGCCGGCAGGGCCTTGAGCGCTTTCGCGTCCGCCTGCACCTGGCGGCGTTGCGCCGTGGGCAAGGCGATCAGTCCCTTGTCCGCCAGATACCCCTCCGGCCCGATCGCGCGCTCGCTCGTGTACTCGGCGAGATACTCGCGCAGGCCCGGGATCACGTTGACGTGGCTCTTCTTGACGTAGACGTAGAGCGCACGCGACACGGGATACCTGCCCTCGGCGATCAGGTCGTATTCCGGCGCCACGCCTTCGATGAGCGAGCCGCGCAGCTTGTCGGCGTTCTGCTCGAGGAAGCTGTAGCCGAACACGCCGAAGGCACGCGGATTGGCGACCAGTTTCTGCACGATGAGATTGTCGTTCTCGCCGGCCTCGACGTAGACGCCGTCTTCGCGCACGGTGTGGCACATCGCCTTGAAGCGCTTCTCGTCGCTCTTCTTCAGCGTCGCGATCCAGTCGATGGCGGCGCATCCGCGTTCCAGCGCCAGCTCCGCGAAAGCGTCGCGCGTGCCGGAGGTCGGGGGCGGTCCGAGCACTTCGATGCGCGTGGCCGGCAAGGCCGCATTGACGTCCTTCCAGGTGCGATACGGATTGGCGATGAGCTTCACGCCGCCCTTCGGGTCCGGCACCTGTTTCGCCAGTGCCAGCCAAAGATCGCGCAGGGTCAGCTGCAGGCGCGGTGCGCTCTTCGAATTGGCCAGCACGATGCCGTCGAAGCCGATCCTGACCTCGACGATCTCCTTGATGCCGTTCTTGAAGCAGGCGTCGATCTCGGATTGCTTGATGCGCCGGGAGGCGTTCACCGCGTCCGGAAACTGTACGCCGACGCCGTCGCAGAACAGCTTGATGCCGCCACCCGTGCCGGTGCTCTCGACCTTCGGTGTCCTGAATTTCGGGTTCGCCCTGCCGAATTGCTCGGCCGCGGCGGTCGAGAAGGGAAATACCGTCGACGAGCCGACGACGTTGACGTAGTCGCGCGCGCCCTGCGCTGTTGCCAGCGCGCTCAGCAGCGTCGCCGCTACCGTCAACGACAGGAGAGTTCCCCGCTTCGAGCTCACTGCGACCCCCGCGAGTTCGGGCCCCGTCGATGCCGGTCGCAACGGGCGCCGGCGCATTCATGGTTGTCGGGGCGGGTGGACAGAATTTCGCGCACCTTTATACGGACCGCGCATTGCGGAATTGTTACAGCCGCGCGGCGGGCGTAATCCCTTGACAGCACATGCACATCTGCCACTCACCGGCCCGGGAACCAGCCCGGGAACACCGCGTGCGGGGGATGTGCCCGCGGTGTCCCGAACCGGCTGGCGCGGGGTCAGTAGCGGACGTTGAAATCGAGCTGCCAGCGGTCGTAGCTGCGCTCGGTGCCGACGTCGATGAATCGGTCGTTGAGGAAGTAGGTGCCGTTGATGACCCAGTTCTGCGCGGGTGCGTAGCCGAGCCGCAGCACGCTGCCCTCGACGTCGGTGAGCCCGCCGCCGAAGTCCGAGTCGACGAACTGTCCGAACAGCGCGTCCTTCTCGGTCTTCTGGTACACGGCGCCGAACTCCCACGAGTGCGGAGCGCTGGCGCGACCGAGCGTGAAGCCACCGGCCCAGGCCTGGTCGAGCGTTTCCGCTTCCTGGTTCTGCGCCACGTTCGCGAAGAGCACCAGCGGCAGCGAGCCGACCTTGAGGTCGGCCTGCACCAGCGCCTCGATGACGTTGAAGTCGTTCAGTAGCCGCGCGCAGCCACCGCCGGTGAAGGTGGTGTTGCCCTGCGGTCCGCCGAAGAACGTGGTGTTCGCCGTGCAGCTGCCTGCGGTGGTGGTGATCTCGTTTTGAACCGCACCCAGGTCGTAGTACTGCACCGCGCCCGTCAGCGTGAAGCCGTCGCTGAACTTGTGACGGATGCCGAGCTGCGCGCCCACGACGTTCGCGTCGGAGGTCGTGCCGGCCTCCTGCAGCCAGAAGCCGTAGGCGTTGGCGAAGAAATCGCCCTTCGCGAAGCGCAGCGCCGCGCCTTCCGGCGTGATGTCGCCGTCCCAGAAAAAGCTCGCGACGCGCTGGTACGGGTGCGCGATCTTGCCGAGTTGCAGGTTCAGCCCGTCCATCATCTTCCAGTCGATGAACGCGAGGTCGATCGCCACGCCCTTGCGGTCGAAGCCCTGGCCGAGCGTCTGGTTGGTCGAACGCGGATCGCCGTTGCCGCCGTTGGTGGCCAGCTGCACGGTCGCGTTGAGCGAGTCGTTCACCTTCGCGCTCAGGCCGAAGCGCGCCCGGATGCGATGGCGCGTCTGGTCGTTGACGGCCTCCTCCGGGTCGACGAACTCGTGGCGATAGCGCACGTCGCCGCGCCAGGTGACCTTCGATGCCCAATCGGCCGAGGTCGACTTGGCGCGCGCCTGCGCGATCTGATCGGTCTGCCGGTCGTTCGACTCCTCGAGCTTGGCGTTGCGCTCCTCGAGCTGCTGGTTCTTGGCCTCCAGTGCCTTGTTCTGCTGCTCGAGAGCGTCCAGGCGCCGGTTGACGGCGTCCAGCGCATTGCGCATTTCGGCGAAGTCCGCGTCCGTTGCGGCCAGGGCGGCGGCCGGAGCCGCCACGTTGGCGGCCAGAGCGACAGCAATGGCCGCGGAGAGGATGGTGTGCTTCATGGAGATGGCTGTTCCCGATTTGTTGGATTTGGCGCGACGGTGGCTTCAGAGCTTGAGGCTCTTGAGCGCAGTGGCGCTCGCACGCACCACCTTCACTTCACCGGCCGGCAGAGGGATCAGCCCCTTGTCGACCAGGTAGCCCTCGGCTCCGAACGCGCGATCGCTGGTGTACTCGGCCACGAACTCCTTCAGGCCGGGGATGACGTTCAGGTGCGCCTTCTTCACGTAGATGAACAGCGCGCGCGACACGGGGTACTTCGCGTCGGCGATGTTCTCGAACGTCGGCGCCTGCCCGTCGATGAGCGAGCCGTGCAGCTTGTTGAGGTTTTCCTCGAGGAAGCTGTAGCCGAAGATACCGAGCGCCTTCGGATTGGCTTCGAGCTTCTGCACGATCAGGTTGTCGTTCTCCCCGGCCTCGACGTAGGCACCGTCCTCGCGGATGGTGTGGCAGATGGCGCGGAAGCGGCCCTCGTCGACGTCCTTCACGGCTTTGATCCAGGCGTAGGTGCTGCATCCGGATTCGAGCACGAGCTCGGCGAACGCATCGCGCGTGCCGGAGGTCGGGGGCGGACCGAGCACTTCGATTTTCTCGGCCGGCAGCGACGCGTTGACGTCCTTCCAGGTGCGATAGGGGTTGGCGATCAGCGTCTCGGGCGCGGACGGATCCGGCACCTTCTTCGCGAGCGCGAGGTACACGTCCTTGCGCGTCAGGCGATACGTCGGGGCGGTCTTCGAGTTCGCCAGGACGATGCCGTCGTAGCCGATCTTCACTTCGGAGATGTCCTTCACGCCGTTCTTCGCGCAGCTCTCCACTTCGGCCGCCTTGATGCGGCGGGAAGCGTTGGCGATGTCGGGGTACTGCACGCCGACGCCGCCGCAGAACAGCTTGATGCCGCCGCCGGTGCCCGTGCTCTCGACCTTCGGAGTCTTGAACGAGCCGGCGCGGCCGAACTGCTCGGCGACGGTGGTGGTGAACGGATACACGGTCGAGGAACCGACCACGCTGATGTAGTCGCGAGCCGACTGCGCGGACGCGGCGCCGGCGAGGCAGACGGCGGCAGCTGCGGCGGCGATCGAGATTTTCCTGGTCACGGCGATCTCCCCACTGAAGAAACGACGGGGAGCGTTATAGAGCGCGCGCGTTACACATTTGTGTCAGCGACGCCTGCCGTCTGCGGCCGGCCGCAACCGGCGCGCCCGGCGCCTGTCATCTTCCTGTAACAACGCTCGCGTTGCGCCCGCGATTCCTCTATAACGCTGGTCGCTCACTCTTCCGGCCACGGCTACGCACGGAACGAAGGTTTGCCTCACGACACGCTCGAGCTGGCGCAAGCGCTCATGCTCCGCCCTTCCCTCAGCCCGAACGATGCGGGCTGCCAGGACCTGCTGATCGAACGGCTCGCCGCTGCGGGCTTCGAGATCGAGCGCCTGCGCTTCGGCAGCGTCGACAATTTCTGGGCGCGCCGCGGCCGCGACCGGCCGGTGTTCTGCTTCGCCGGTCATACCGACGTCGTGCCGACCGGCCCCGCGGAGGAATGGTCCAGCGACCCCTTCTCGCCGACCCTGCACGACGGCGTGCTCTACGGACGCGGGGCTGCGGACATGAAAACGGGCCTGGCGGCCATGGTCACGGCCTGCGAGGAATTCGTGCACACTCATCCGCGCCATCGTGGCTCGCTCGCTCTGCTGATCACCAGCGACGAGGAAGGCCAGTCCGTGGACGGCACGCTGCGGGTCGTCGAGGTCCTGGAGAAGCGCGGGGAGAAGATCGACTGGTGCCTCGTCGGCGAGCCGTCGAGCGAGCGTCAGCTCGGCGACACGATGAAGATCGGCCGGCGCGGCTCTCTCAGCGGACGTCTCACGGTGCACGGAATCCAGGGCCACGTCGCCTATCCGCAGCTCGCTGACAATCCGGTCCACGCCCTCGCACCCGCGCTCGCCGAGCTCACCAGCCGCGTGTGGGACAACGGCAACGCGCATTTTCAGGCCACGAGCTTCCAGATCTCGAACCTGAGCGCCGGCACCGGCGCGCCGAACGTGATCCCCGGCGAGCTCAAGGCGCGCTTCAACCTGCGCTTTTCCACCGAGCAGACGGTCGAAGGCCTGAAGACCACCGTCGAGGAGATCCTGACCCGGCACAAGGTCAAGTACTCGCTCGAGTGGTTCCTCTCCGGCAATCCGTTTTTCACGCCGGCGGGCGAGCTGTCCGCCGCTGCCAGCCGCGCGGTGCAGGACGTCGTCGGGCTCACGCCAGCGCTGTCGACCGGCGGCGGAACCTCCGACGGGCGTTTCATCGCGCCCACCGGTGCGCAGGTGGTCGAGCTGGGCGTCATCAACGCCAGCATTCACAAGGTCAACGAGCACGTGCGCGTGGCGGATGTCGAAACCCTGCACCGCATCTACGTGCGGGCGCTGGAGCTGATGCTGGGATGAGGGCCTTCGCCAGCAAGAGTGCGGGCCGCGCGGGCGTGAACCTAAATGCCGGCTGGCGGTCTGGAACTGGGTCACAGGCCTGATCGGGCAACGTGGCGTTTGCGGCCACCGCGAGTAGACTTTCAGCCGATGCGCCGTTTACTGACAGTTGTGCTTGCAATCGCGATGCTGGTTGGCCAGATGGCCGCCAGTTTTGCGGCTTTGCCGCACGCGGACATCGATGCTGCGGCCTCCGGAGCCGCGGTCACGACGACGACGCCCTCGGCAACGCCAGATGATCGCTCCGAATGTCCGTGCTGCCCGGAAGACACCGGAGCCGCCGATTGCCTCGCCACCTGCCTGGCCATGACCAGCACTGTCGCCGCGCCGCGAGCCGAGTCCGTGGCTGCCGGCCGCACGATCCTCTCGCCGACTTCGTCCACCCTCCTCATTTCACCGGCGGACACTCCGCCCACGCCTCCCCCGATTCGCTGACGCGATCCGCGACGGCTGCCGTCCACAGGCCGCGCCGTCGCTCGTTCAACGTCGACGATTCGAGGAGGTGTCGAATGTTCATTCGCCTCTGTTGTGTGGGCGCCGTCCTGGCCGGACTCGCGCTCGATGCTGCTGCCAAGCCGATCGCGTTTGCCGATGGCACCACCGTGATGGCCGAGTACGGCGCGGACACGATGATCGAAGCGCAGGCGTTCTACGCTCCGCGTCATCGATTGTCGTATGGCCTCGGCCATCTGCAGCTCGACAGCGCGATCGACGCTACCGAGCGGCGCATTACCTACGGCCGCCTCAACTGGCTCGCGAAGCGCTGGAACCTGCCGGCTGCGCAGGCGAACGTGTTTCTCTGGGGCGGTGCGGGCGCCGCGCGCACCGAGACGAGCCCGACACAACGCCTGGCCTGGAATGCCGGCGGTCAGTTCGACTACGAAACGCGGCGCGTGTACGCCTCGCTGAAGACCGACTACCACTACTCGGCAGGCGGCGGCCCAGGGGACGTCGGATCGTTCTCGAATCGGATCGACACCCTGCAGCTCGGCCTTGCGCCGTACGAGCACGAGTACGGCGACCTGGCGACGTGGTTCGTTGCGCAGGCGCGCCGCTATACCGGCGGCATCGACAACGGCACCGAGGTCGCAATCCTCCTGCGCGTATTCAAGCGCGGCACCTGGCTGGAGGCCGGCGCCACGACGGACGGCAAGGTGCAGGCCATGCTCATGTTCAACTTCTGACAGACAAGCGTTCTGAGAGACGAGCGCTTTGCGAGGACACATGAAACGCACTCTGTTCGCCACACTGGCTCTCATCTGCGCCGCCGCCGCGCAGGCGTCGACCGTGGAGCTCACGGTCAACGGACTGGTCTGCGGCTTCTGCGCACAGGGCATCGACAAGACGCTGCGCAAGAACCCCGCGACCCAGGACGTGTTCGTCAGCCTCGAGCACCGCATCGTGGCCGTCGCGCTCAAACCCGGGCAGGATATCGGCGATGCGGACCTCACGAAGGCGCTGACCGATGCGGGCTACACGGTGACCGCGATCGCGCGCAGCGAGACTTCGCTCGAGGAGATCCGCGAGCGAGCCACGTCGAAACGATGAGGTCAGAACGACAAAGCGCAACGGCAGCGGTGGAGCATGGGCGCGATGGCGCCCATGCTCTCGCGGCGCCCCTTCGCCGCAACACCTGGCTCGCGTTCGCCGCGCTCCTCGGCAGCTCCGGCACGCTCGTGTGCTGCGTGCTGCCGGCGGTGATGGTTACCCTCGGTGCGGGCGCGACACTCGCGGGGCTCGTGACCGCGGTCCCGCAGCTCGTCTGGCTGAGCGAACGCAAGCTGCTCGTGTTCGGCGTCGCGGGAGCCATGCTGCTCATCGCCGGCGCCGCTCTCTGGCGCGCGCGCACCCTGCCCTGCCCGGCCGACCCGGCACTCGCGCGGGCCTGCAACCGCCTGCGCCGCGTTTCGACCGCGCTCTACGCTGTCGCCGCCCTCGGCTTCGTGGTCGCAGCCGTGTTCGCCTTCCTGCTGCCCGCAATACCCGAATAACTAAAGAGGTACCGGACTTTAGTTGTTGAATAACTAAAGCGGTACCGGACTTTAGTTGTTGGGGGGCTCAGTCGATGAGGACGAGCGCGACGCGCGTCGCCCCAGACCAGCGCACGGTCGATCCCGCCTCGCCTTCAATCAGGAGCGCGTCGTAACGTGCGAGCGCCGTAGCCACGCCGCTTTGCTCGCACGAGCAGGCGCCCGTGCCGACATTGACGAGCAGCGTCGCTCGCGACGCACAGAGCGAATGACCGGGCCCGTCGTGAAAGGCGAGCCCAGCGCTGCAGAGCGTGGCATCGAAAATCACGTTGAAGTCCTTCACGGCACCGCGGGGCAACACGCCTTCCACCCGGGCAGCCCCCTCAAACTGCAGCACGTCGAACGGCTGCAGATCGATCGCCCGGTCTCCGAGCCCGCGCAGCTGCATGCCATTTCCCTCGATCACGGCGATCAGCCGCTCGCGCCCGGCGAATTGTGAGAAGGGCCCTGGATGCGACACGTCCGCGATGCTGACCCGCCAGAGGAATTCGCCGCTCGTGCGCGGATGCGACGCGCGCGCGATCTCGAAAGTAATCCCGCCGCCATTGCGCCAGGGTTGTGCCGACCGTGCGCCGGCTGGCAGCAGTGAGATCAGCGCCGCTCCGCGCGGGCATTGAAGACGACGCCCGCAGTCCCGAGCACGACGACGCAGATCAGCACCCACATCGGCATGCTGAGGCCCAGGAAGCTCCAGTCAACGACGCCGCACTCGCCGGATGCGGTGAGGACCTGCTTGATGACGTCGAAGAGCGGAAAGACGTCCAGCAGAAAGTCGAGCGTCGCGCCGCACTCCGGCACCGAGCCCTTGGGCAGGCTCTGGATGTACACGTGCCGGCCCGCAACCCCCACGCCGGCGAGCGCGACCAGGCCGATGAGTCCCGCGTAGGCACGGGCGCCCGTCGTTCCAGGGTTGTGCAGAGCGGCCAACAGGAAGGCGAGCCCCAGGCCGAGCACCGCGACGCGCTGGAAGATGCACAGCGGACACGGCTCGAGGCCGCCGAAGTACTGCGTGTAGTACGCGTAAGCCAGGAGCAGCGCGCAGGCGCCCGCGCCCGCGAAGTTGACGGCGCGTCGCGTCAAGCTCAGCCGCTCTGCGCTCGCAGCTCGCGCTCGACGTCCTCGAGGGAGGTATGGCGCACGTCCTTGCCGTGGACCATGTAGATGACGTACTCGCAGATGTTCTTGGCGTGGTCGCCGATGCGCTCCAGGGCGCGCACCACCCACATGACGTCGAGCGCGCGGCGGATGGTGCGCGGATCCTCCATCATGAACGTGATGCACTGGCGCTGAATTGCCTCGTATTCCTCGTCGATGGTCTTGTCCTCGCGCGCGACGTTGATCGCCGCCTGCGCATCGAGGCGCGCGAACGCATCGAGCGCCGCGTGCACCATCTCCGCGACCTGCCTGCCCAGGTGCTTCACCTCGCGGTACTTGTCCGCCGGGCGCTCCATCGAAGCGAGACGCGAGGCGATGTAGCCGATCTTTTCACCCTCGTCGCCGATGCGCTCCAGGTCGGTGATGGTCTTGATGATGGCAACGATGACCCGCAGGTCGCCGGCGGTCGGGCCGCGGGTCGCGAGGATGCGGCTGGCCTCCTCGTCGATCGCCACTTCCATGCCGTTGACCTTGTGGTCGTCCATGGCAACCGACTCGCCCAGCGTGCTGTCGCCCTCGACCAGCGCGGTCACCGCCTTGTTCAGCTGCTGCTCGACGAAGCCCCCCATGGTCAGCACCTTGTTGCGCAGGCGCTCCAGGTCTTCGTTGAAACGGCGCGAAATGTGATGGGAAAGGTCGGCAGGATCCATCGCGTGCTCCCGTCGCCGCAGAGCGGCGGCTGCGCGAAAGTGTAATACAGGACTCGTGTCGACTGCGTGACGTTCAGCGCGGTGGGCTCGCCGGCGCGGTTTCCCCCGTGCTGCCCGCCACGCTGCCCGCACGGTCCACCGCGCCTCCCCTGGTGCGGGACGAGCCGTGCACCGCTCGCGGTTCGAGGTTGCCGAGGAACTGTCGCGTCGCCTGCTCCCAGGTGAAGCGCTGCGCGTAGCGCCGGCAGTCCTCGCGATCGAGCAGCAGCGCGCGCTCGACGGCAGCGCCGAGATCCTCGTCCAGAATGCCCGTGACGCCCTGCTGCACCACATCGATCGGGCCGACCACCGGAAAAGCCGCAACCGGCACGCCGCACGCCATCGCTTCGAGCAACACCAGGCCGAACGTGTCCGTTCGACTGGGAAAGACGAACACGTCCGCCGCCGCCAGGTGTCGGGCAAGGTCCTCGCCGTACTTGTAGCCTGCGAACACCGCAGCGGGGTACCGCGCGCGCAGAGGCTCGAGCGCGGGCCCGCCGCCGACGACGATCTTGGTGCCCGGCGTCTCGAGCGAAAGGAAGGCCTCGAGATTCTTCTCGACCGCAACACGCCCGACGTACATCTGGATCGGACGCGGCGCAGCGAAGAATTCCCGGTCGCGCGGCCGGAACAGATCGACGTCGACTCCTCGCGTCCAGGTCGCCAGGCGTGCAAACCCGTGCGCCGCCAGGTCGCGCCGCACGTGCTCGGTGGCCACCATCACGCGGGCTGCGGGCCCGTGGAACCAGCGCAGGAAAGCGTAGGACCAGCCCTCGGGGATGGGAAAGCGTGCGCGGATGTATTGCGGAAACTGCGTGTGATACGACGTCGTGAAGGGCATCGCGTTGGCGAGACACCAGGTGCGCGCTGCCAGGCCGAGCGGGCCTTCGGTGGCGATGTGCACGGCGTCAGGCGTGAACTCGTGCAGCGTTTGCGCCACGCGCCGGGCGGGGAGCAGCGACAGCCGGATCTCCGGATACGTGGGACACGGCACGGTGCGGAAACCTTCCGGTGTCACGCGCACTGTCGTGTGGCCGAGGCGCTCCACCCAGTCCAGGGTGCGGGTCAGCGTGGTGACGACTCCATTGGTCTGCGGCCGCCATGCGTCGGTGACGAGCGCGATCCTCACGCGGCCCGACCGATGGCGGGAACCGCCGTGGGGGTGCCAACCGTCAGCACCGCGCGCTCCTGCTCCCAGTTCCAGAGCAGCAGTCGGCCGTTCATGTCCTCGACCAACGTCGTGCAGCTCTCCACCCAGTCGCCGTCATTGCAGTAGAGAATGCCGTCGAGCATCGTCATCTCGGCACGATGGATGTGACCGCAAACGACGCCGTCGACGCCGCGGCGCCGTGCGGCGTGCGCGACTGCCGATTCGAAGTTGCCGATGTACTGGACCGCGTTCTTCACCTTGTGCTTGAGCCAGGCAGCCAGCGACCAGTACGGAAAGCCGAGCAGCCGCCGGATGAGGTTCACGTAGCGATTCATGCGCAGCGTCACCTCGTAGGCGCGGGCGCCGAGCTTCGCGAGCCACGGGCTGCACTTCACCACCGCATCGAACTCGTCGCCGTGCAGCACCAGCAGGCGCCGTCCGTCGGCCGTCTCGTGGATCAGCTCGCGGTGGATCTCGAGGTTGCCGAACACCGAGCCATCGAGCTCGCGGAACACCTCGTCATGATTGCCTGGGACGTAGAGCACGCGCGTGCCGTGGCGCGCCTTGCCCAGGATGGCGCGCACGACGTCGTTGTGCGCCTGCGGCCAATAGAGATTACGGCGCAGGCTCCACACGTCGACGATGTCGCCGATCATGACGAGCTTGTCGACGTGCACGGTCTTCAGGAAGTCGAGCAGCAGGTCGGCTCGACATCCCTTGGTGCCGAGGTGCACATCGGAAATGAACGCGGTGCGCAGTCGAACGGCCGGTGCTGGACTCATGCGCGATCGCCCTCCCCCGGGCCCTCCCGGGACGGTATGGGGCGAGGCTCGACCGTGGCCGTGACAGGGACGTTACGGCCGCTGTAAGAAATCGTTACAAAGCATTATGTTGCGGCTGGAAGCTCAGAATCTTGAGCGGGAGCGCCGGCCAACGGCAGGTCGGCGAACGACAAAGCCTCAACGATCCTCAGTGCCCGAGCGTGGAATCTCGGGCGCCACGAGGTCCGGCGTCGCTGCCTCGCGGGCGGGGGCGACCCGATTCGGCGGAAAGTGGCAGGTGAAGGTGCTGCCGCGTCCTTCCACACTCTCGATATCCAGGTGGGCCCCGTGCCGCTGCAAGGCGTGTCGCACGATCGACAGGCCCAGCCCGGAACCTCCGTGCTTGCGCGCCCGGCCCGGGTCCACGCGATAGAAGCGCTCGGTCAGACGCGGGATGTGTTCGGCCGGGATTCCGATGCCGGTGTCACGCACGGCCAGGTGCGCGCCCTCCTCGTCCAGCCACCAGCGCACTTCGATCTCGCCATCGGCCGGCGTGTACTTCACGGCGTTGGCGATGAGGTTGGAGAACGCGGAATGAACCTCCGCCTCCTCGCCCAGCAGGCCCGCGTCGCTCTCGACGCGCAGCCTGAATTCGCGCGGCCGCTCGGGCATCGCCAGCACTTCCTTGCGCAGCAGGGCCAGCAGGCCACGCACGTCGATCTCGTTCTCGCGCGCCTCGCTCTCCGCCGATTCGAGCTTCGAAAGCTCCAGCAGGTCGTTGACGATCTCCGTCATGCGCTCGGCCTGGCGACGCATCTCGCGGACCGGTTCCTGCCACGCCGGATCCATCGAGGTCTCGTCGCTCAGCGCATCCAGGTAACCGGAAATCACCGTCAACGGCGAGCGCAGTTCGTGCGAGGCATTGGCCACAAAATCCTTGCGCATCGCCTCGAGCTTCGCCTGGCGCGTGACGTCGCGCACCAACACCAGCTGCTGCCCGCTGCCGTAGGGAATGATCCGCAAGGACAGGAACACCTCGCCGGCCGCACCCCGGCCGACGATCACCGGAGCGGAATAGTCCTGTTGCTCCAGGTAGCGGACGAACTCGGGTGCGCGCACCAGGTTGTCGATGCGCATCCCGAGATCTGCCTTGCGGCGCAGATCGAGAAGCCGGCCGGCCATCCGGTTGAACCAGAGGATTTCGTGCGCGGTGTTGAGGACGATGACACCGTCCGGCATCGCCGCCGTCGAGCGTCGCAACTCGCGGAACAGCTGCATGGTGCGCTGCTTGTGGAAGCGCTTGCGCCGGTGCAGGCGCACCACCTGTGCGATCACCTCACCCCAGGCGCCGCCGACGTCAGGAGGATCGATGAAGTTGCGCCACCGCAGCCAGCGATCGAGACGGTAGAGGTTTGCGAGCTGCAGGCACAGATAGCCCGCCATCACCACCACGATCCACAGGAGCAGTCGGCCAAAGATCAGCCCGCCGGCGATCGCAAAGGCCAGCAGCCCGAGCAGGCGCAGCATGACGAAGGACCAGGCTGAGGTCAGTGTGCGGCCGCTGTCAGTCATCGGATGTCAGCCGGCGCCTCCGTGGCGAGCTCTACTCCGCGCGCGCCGAGAACCGGTAGCCCGCTCCGCGCACGGTCTGGACGAAACGATCGTAGCCGAAAGTCTCGAGCGCCTTGCGCAGGCGGCGGATGTGCACGTCGACCGTACGCTCCTCGACGTAGACGTTACCGCCCCACACCCGGTCGAGCAATTGATTGCGGCTGTACACGCGCTCGGGATGGGTCATGAAGAAGCTCAGCAGGCGAAACTCCGTCGGGCCGAGCGCAACGGTCTGCTCGCCCACCGTGACGCGGTGGCTGGCACCGTCGAGCGTCAGCCCGTCGATCTCCACGACTTCTTCCGCGCCCGCGGGGGCCACGCGGCGCAGCACCGCGTTGACGCGCGCGAGCAGCTCGCGCGGCGAGAATGGCTTGGTCACGTAGTCGTCCGCGCCGCCTTCCAGCCCCAGGATCTTGTCCTGCTCTTCGGCGCGCGCCGTGAGCATGATCACCGGGACCTCGCGCGTTTCCTTGTCGCGCTTGAGTGCGCGCGTCAGCTCCAGGCCGCTCATGTCCGGCAGCATCCAGTCGACGAGCAACAGGTCCGGCCGCCGGTCGGCGATGCGCGCACGCGCCGCGCGGCAGTCCTCGGCCTCGAGCACCTCGAATCCGGCGCGACGCAGCCCGAAGGCGATCATCTCGCGAATGGGTCGCTCGTCTTCGACGATGAGGATCTGCTTGCTGGCCATGAATCCCGGGCTCTCGAATGACGCCGGTATTACACGGACACAGTATGACAGTTCGATGACATCGGCCCTCAAGTGCGTGTTTTTTGTGACATCGGAACGGCGACGTGATCGCGCAGGTACACCGGCAGGGCCTCCTCGGGCGCGACCGTGCGACCGGCAGCAATTTCCGGTGCGGCGAGTCTTGCGATCTCCTCGGCGCGCGGAAACAGCCGGGGCAGCAGGCGCGACGACACATCGTCCATGGACCGGACGCGGTGGCTGAGCGTCGCGACGTTCCACCCGGAGCCGGCGCCGTACCAGTCGGCCCCGGGCGGCAGGCGCACGTCCGCGGCCTTGCTCACGCGCTCCTCGCCAATCAAGGTCACGAGACCACGGGGATCGCGCTCGTAACAGCCCCAGTACAGCTCACCCATGCGGGCGTCGATGCAGGCGAGCACTGTGAAGGCATTGCGCTCGTCCGCAACGCGTTGCGCGAGGGCAGCGAGGTCCGAGACGGGCACGACCCGCTTGTGGGCACCGAAGGCGAGTCCCTGCGCAACGCTGATGGCGATACGCACGCCCGTGAAGGCCCCCGGCCCCCGTCCGACCGCGATTGCGTCGAGGTCCGCAAGCTCGCGCTTCGCTTCGCCGAGCACCGCGTCGATCATCGGCAGGATGCGCTCGGCATGCCCGCGTCCCGGCTCCTCGTAGCGCGAAATGCGCCGCTCGTCGTCGAGCAGCGTGACGGAGCACGCTTCGGTCGCGGTGTCGAGCGCGAGAATGCGCATCTAGGCCTCGCGCCGTGCGACCGTCACCAGCAGCGCGGCGCCTTCCACGTACGGGGTCTCGAGATCGTATCCCTGGTAGGTGCGCTCGACGCGAAAGCCCGCGCGCCCGAGGTCCCTGGCAACCCCTTGCGCCGTGTCCGCGCGCACCACGAACGTTTCCTCCACCGACTCGATGCGGCGCCCGAAACGTTCGACATCGACTGTCCAGGCGGCCTCGGTATCGCCGTTTGCGCGCCGCGCGTAGCGAGTGAGGCGTCGATACATCGTCTCACCGATGCGCTTTTCCTCATGCCCGGCTGCGCGATCGGCCCAATCGAGGGCGGCAGTGCGGGCGTCCAGCACGACAATCGCGCCCGGCGCCGCGTGGCGGCGCGCGGCGGCGAGAGCGATGTCCCGCGCTTCATCGTCAATCAGCATCCACACACTGCGCAGCAGGATGACGTCGGCGTGGAAGTCCTCGCTCAGGGTGGCAACGTCGCCTTCGACCAGCGTCACTCGCTGAGCGGCGTCGTCGGCGCGTCCGAGGCGATCGAGAGCGAGGGTCGCCAGTACAGGCGAGGGCTCGACCGCGACCACCTCGATGCCGAGGCGTGCGAGCATCGTCGCCGGACCGCACAGCCCGGCGCCGAGATCCAGGGCGCGAGCACGACCCGCGCACCAATGTCGAAAGAACGCTTCCTCGGCCGATGTCGTGACGGCCGTGGGCCCGAAGAGCGCGTAGTAGCGGCCGGTTTTCTCGTACATCGGTGAATTGTATGACATGCCCTCGCGACGCATGGTCCGCGGGCGACGCGGCGCCACAGCGCGTAGCCGGTGGGCGCCGGCGTGGACGACGGGCTCTACCGGGGCTGACGGTGGCCGTACAGATGCGTTTCCAGAAACTGAATGGCTTCCCGCTTCTCCTGCGTCACCGACATGGGCGGCAGGCTGTCGATGAAGGTTCTGCCGTAGCTCTTGGTCCGCAGGCGTGGATCGCAGATTGCCACGACGCCGAAGTCGCTCGCATCGCGGATGAGCCGCCCCACTCCCTGCTTGAGCGCGAGTACGGCCTGCGGCAGCTGGTGTTCGACGAACGGATTGCCGCCCCGTCTGCGGATCCCCTCGAGTCGCGCTTTGAGCAACGGATCGTCCGGAGCGGCGAAAGGGAGCTTGTCGATGACCACGATCGACAGGGCGTCGCCCTTCACATCGACACCCTCCCAGAAACTGCCCGTCCCCAGGAGTACGGCGTTGCCCAGCTCGCGGAACTGCCGCAACAGGAGCTCGCGTGGGGCCTCGCCTTGCGTGAGGATGGGATACGGTCTCCGGCTGCCGAGGCACTCCTTGATATAGAGGCTTCCCTCGGCCAGGGCCCGGTGACTGGTAAATAGAATGAAGGCCCGGCCACCGGCGGCGTCGAGTAGCGGCAGGGCGGCATCGATCGTGTCGCGCGTATGAGAAGGCGTGGCGGGGTCCGACATCGACTCGGGCAGGTACAGCAGGGCCTGGCGCTCGAAATCGAAGGGACTCGCAATGCGCAAAGCCTCAGCCTCGGCCGCGCCGATGCGAGCGAGGAAGTGGCCGAAGTCGTGGCCGATCGCCAGCGTCGCCGATGTGAAGATCCAGGCGCTGGCAGCCCCCTCCATCCAGTCGCGCAGGCGTTCGGAAACCTCGAACGGTGTGAACTCCACGGACCATCCGCGAGCACTCGTCTCGATCCAGCGCACGCCGCTGTCGACCTCGATATCGCGCAGCTGCGCACACTCGCTCGCAAGGTCCGCAGCGCGGCGCGCTGCGTGCTGCACCCCCGCTGCTTCCCGGAGCTCGGTGAGTCCCGTGCTCACGGCGAGCAGCACCCGCTCGATCTCGCTCAGCGCATCGTGCGCGTCATCGCCAAGAATCTGGCAATCGACCTTCGCCGCGCCCGGCGGCAGCACGTTACGCAGGCGCGCGTGCAGCTGCTCGAGCCGCGCAAGGCTCGCCTCCGCTTCCGTAGCGACGATGCGCTGGGCCTTGAGCTGCAGCAGCGTATCGCGCACGAAACTCTGCAGCGCCCAGCCACTGAAGCTTGCGCCGAAGAACTGCGCAGCGACGTCCGGAATCTGGTGCGCTTCGTCGAGAATGACGGCCTCGGTGCCGGGGAGCAGATCGGCGAAGCCTTCCTGCTTGAGCGCGAAGTCCGCCAGCAGCAAGTGGTGGTTGACCACGACGATGTCGGCGGCGAGTGCGGCACGGCGCGCAGCGACGACGTGACAGCGGGCGTACTCGGGGCACGGCAGGCCGAGGCAGTTCTCGCGCGTCGAGGTCACGGAGGCCCACACGCTGTGATTCTCAGGGATGCCACTCAGCTCGCTGATGTCTCCCGAGCGGGTGCTCAACGACCACTGCTCAACGCGCTCCAGGGCACGTTCGCGATCGCTGCTCTCACCCAGCGGCAGCTCCGCTACGCTACGCGCCTGGTTCATTCGCTGGCGACAGAGGTAGTTCGCGCGCCCCTTGAGGAGTGCCACAGACACTGGGCGACCGAGTGCTGCCGAGAGTGCGGGCAGGTCGCGGTGAAAGAGCTGGTCCTGGAGCGTGCGTGTGCCCGTCGAAATGACCGTATGCCGCCCGGAGAGCAGCGCCGGAACGAGGTAAGCGAACGTCTTGCCGGTGCCCGTACCGGCTTCGACCACCAGCGTTTCGCGATTTTCGAGCGCGGCGCCGACCGCCCGCGCCATCTCGAGCTGCTCCGCACGCGGCGCAAACCCGGGCACGTGCCGCGCGAGCGCGCCGCCCTCCCCCAAAATCGCTTCGAAGTCCGTCAGAATCCCAGGTCCTTGAGCGTTTCCTGATCCGCCTTGACCCGCAGTTTAATGAATGGACCCTGATCGGTGTACCGGTTGCGCGAGAAATCCGTGTCGCGAAAGCCGGTCAGGTTGTAGCCGACGGCCACCCAGACGTTCTTCGCGAGCGTGATGCCGAGGTCGACGCCCGCCGCATGGTCGTGCACGTCGCTGCTCCAGGAATTCAGCGCCGAGAACTGAACGCCGATGTCGAAGCGCTGGTTGAGATCGCGCCGCAGGTCGACACCCATGAGGTCGCTGAAGCCCGAGTACGTCTCGCGGTCGAACGTGGCGCGGGCATAGCGCGCGCCGTACTGCAGCGCCAGCTGCGTCGCATCGTCGATCTGCCAGTTGGCGTTGAGGGTATTGACGATGCGCGAGGTGTCCTGCTTCGCCAGCAGGTCATCCTGGGTCTCGTAGATGAGGTCCAGGCGATCGAGGACGATCCAGCGGCTGTCGACAGGGCGATACGCCCAACCGAGGCGCACGTCCACGCTCAGGCTCTCGACGCCGCTCGCCATCTCGCTGTCGAGCGCGGTAAGGGACATCGAGAAGGCATGGCCCGCGACCGGCTCGCGATAGAAGCCGCCCGTCAGGATAGCGCGATCTTCGACGTCGGAGCTGCGGTACTCCGCGCGCGAAGTGAAGGTCCACAGGTCGCTGCGATACAGCGCGCCGGCGAAGGCGGCGAGGAAATCATCGGCGAGGGTGCCCGATGCCAGCGGCACGCGCGGATTGAGCGGCTGCGCGCCCGGGCCGCGGATCGTGTTGCTCTGGTCGACGCCGACGTCGAGCGCCCAGCGCTCGCTGATCTGGAAGCCCTGCGTCAGACCAAGGTTCGCGAAGCTGCGCGGGCCGAACTCACCCTGCTCCTGGCTCAGGCTGCTCTGGATCTGCGCGCGGTTCCACGGCGTCGCCTTCACGCCAAAGCGCGTCATGTCGCTCGCGATGTTTTCGCCGTTGGCATGCTCGTATTCACCGAACAAGGTGACGTCCGGCGACAGGCGCCAGTCGGCGCCGAACACCGAGCGCGCCGGATAGTCGACGCTGTCATCCGCGTCGCTCAGCGTCAGGTCGGTCGAGGCGCGCAGGCGCAGGCGCTCATCGAACAGGTCGATGCTCGCCTGCGCGAAGGCCTGCTCCGACTCGCGAGTCACGCCGCCTGCTTCGTCCGCCACATGCCGCAGGCCGATGCCGGCGCCGCGATGCTCGTCCTGGTAGCGCAGTTCCGCCGCCGCCAGCTCGCGCTGCGCGTTTTCGCTGAGGTGCTCCTGACGGAACGCTTCGGCCTGGACGGCCAGTCGATCGGTGAGCACGACGCGTCCATCGACTCCCATCTTGCGCGTGCCCGCTTCAGTCGCGAGCTGCTGCCCGAGCCCGAACCCGGCTTCCTGCTCGCGAACGTAGGCGCGTCCGTCGACGCGGCCGGAAACGTGGGTCACCTCGGCGAGGTATGCGTCCGCGCGCTCGCCGGACGTCACGAAGTCCGATTCGCTGCGCGCCACTTCCGCGCGCACCTGCGTGCTGTTGCCGGCATCCCAGCGCACGTCCATTCCCGCGAGGCTGCGATCGCCCGCCTGCGCGCCTTCGTGCAGCAGGCTCGCGCCCACCTCCACGTCACCCATGCGCACCGCAGCCCGGCCGCCAGCAGTGGTGTCTTCGTCCGTCGCGCCCTGGGTTTCGTATTCGACGACGATGAAAACCGGGTTGAAGGCCGCATCGCGGCTCGGCACCGGCTGCTTGAAGAAGAGCGTGCCCTGGCCGTAGTCGATGCTGTAGTCGAGGAAGCGCGCGAGCAAACGGCTTTCCACGACGCGTTCGGTGCGGAAGCGGTCGCGCACTTCGAGGCGTACCTGATCGCTGCCGATGATCAGCGGCGTGCGCGAGAGGCGATACAGGCCCGACGTGCCATCGCCGCGCAGCTCGTCGCGCACGGCGTTCTGGTCCGTGCGTGCCGCGAAGGTGCTCAGGCTGAAGCGCTCGCTCGCGAACTCGCTGCGTATGCCGTTGAGGGTGCGCGCGTAGCGGGACAGCTCGGTCACCGTGAGACCGGTCTGGAAGTCGCCGAACAGCGCGTAGAACTGCTCGCGCTCGAGTTTCACATACAGCTTGCGCTGGCTGGCCGCTTCGTTGCGTTGCTCCGTGCCGTCGCCGTAGAGCGTGTAGTAGCGCTGCGGCTCGATCACGTCGTTCAGGCGTCCGAGCGCTTCCTCGCTCTTGCGTGCCGAGTCGTACGCCACCGTGAGCAGGAAATCGCCGCGGATGCGGCCCTTGGCGAAGAACGCCACGCGGCCGTCTTCCGTGTAGCCCTCCTCGAGGCCCGCGGCTTCGGCGGCTTCCATGTTGTCGGAGATCGTGCGATGCGCGGCGGTACCCTCGGCCAGGCCCACCATGATCCACTCGCGCGCGGCCGGCTCGAGCCACGCCCGCACTTCCTGCTCACGCCCGTCGTTGAAGCGCAGGTGCAACACTACCTGGCCGCTCTGCGTGGTCGGCTCGAGCTCGAGCGCGGCAATACCATCCTCGCCGACCGTGTAGCTGGGCTCGCGCCGGCCCGTGGCCAGGAGCTGATTCTCGGTGAGCGATTCGACCTCGAACCACGAACGATACGGCGGGTCGACGCGGAACGCGCCGACCGTGCCGGGGCGCGCGAGCTGCCCCTGCGCGTCCGTGAGCCGCAGGCGGATCACCGGGCGCGTACGACCGTCGGCCGCCAGAATCGAAGCGTCGGCGAGCATTTCGCCGCGCACGGGGCCACCCGCGTAGTTCAGCTCGCGCTTGAGTCTCGTCACCTCCGCGCCACCGTCGTCGAAGACCACCGCTTCGAGCTCGCTCGCGCCCTCGGGGATGTCGACGCCGCGCCAATAGCTGAGGGCCACGCTCCCCGCCTGGTTGGTGGTGGTGCCGTAGAAGTTGAGCGGGCTGACCGGTGCGCCGTTCAGACGCAGTGCAACGGTCTGCTGCGGGAGGTGACGCAACGCGACCTTGACGCTCGTGATCGCAGGATTGAACTCCGCAACCGGCAGCACCCAGTCGACGCCCGGCGCGAGCGACTCGACGCTGGGAACATCGGTCGCATCCGCGGACGGCTGCGCGATCGGCGCTGCCGCCGAGGGTCGCGGGGCCTCGAGCATCTGAATCACGCCTTGCGTGACCGCGTTGACGCGAACCGCGGGCATCGCGCCCGGCAGCGAAGCATCCGCGGCACCCGGCCGGTCGATCGCGCCCGATGCGTCAGCCGTGGCCGCCAGTGCCAGCTCGACCGGCGGCAACTTCTGGCCGTTCTGCGTCGGCGTGTCGAACATCAGCACGGCGCGCAGGTTCCCGGAAGCCGCGCCGGCGGTGCGGCTGGTCACCTGGAAGCTCACGCTGCTGCGCGAGCCGACCGCACGCTCGCCGAGCGGAAAGCTGAGCACGTTGCCGGCGATCACAGGCTCGACGGCGCCCGCAGCGCTCGCAGCGCTCGCAGCGCTCGCATCATCCGTGCAGGCCGCACAGCCCGCCTGCTGTGTCGAACCAGCTACGTACGCCACGCCGTCGGGCAGCATCACCAGCAGCTTCATGTTACCGACCGCGACACCGCTGACGCCGATTCCCGCTGCAACCTGTGCGGTCATGGCGCCGCCCGAACGTCCGAGCTCCATGTCCACGGCGCCGATCGGCGGCTTGCGCGTCGCGAGCGCAAAGTCGGCGCGCCACAGCGCACCGCCGCTCAGCTCGACGAACTGCGAGAACGCGCGTCCGGCGTTGCGCGGCCGCACGCCGCACAACACCGGCTCGAGCGTATCCGGCAGGGTGTCGTGATCGATCTGCACCACGTGCGTGCCGGCCGGCACGTCCTCGAAGTGATACTTGCCCTCGGTGTCGGTGACTGAATAGCGACCGTCCTCGAGATAAACGCGCACGCCGCCAACGCCGTGCGCCGTGCCGGCGGGCGCCTCGCAGCCGCCGTCGACCACGCGGCCGACGATGAATCCGCGCCGGCGGTCGAGCTCGGTGCGCAGGCGGATCGTTGCCGCGGCGTCGTTGGAGAATGCGCCGTTCACGTCGCTGGCGCGCGCGCTGTTGACGAGGCGCTCGCCGCGCGCCGCCGCGGTGATCTCGGCGACAAAGCGGAACGTGACGACGTCGCCCGCAGCCAGGGCGCCGACGTCGAAGGTGAGCGTGCGGCCATCGGCCCCGATCGCGGGATCGGGCGTCGGCGCATCGTCGCGGCGCACGGAGCCCTCGCGATAGCGCAGACCGGCGGGCAGCGTGTCGAGAATGCTGACGGCATCGAGCGGCGTTCCCGTGCCCGTGTTTTCGATCCGCAGCGTGTACTGCACGAAATCGCCGATCGCGGCGATGGTAGCGAGCGTGCTCTTCTGCAGGAACAGCAGGCCCGCGGCTGTATCGAGCGGCACGTCGAAATTGGCGGCCGGAGGCGCATCGACGCGGAAGCTGCCGCCGAACGAACCGGTGCCGAGGCTGAACGGCGCACCCGGCAACGTGCCGAAGCCCGCCGGGTCGGCGGTCGACGGGAACTGGTGCGAGGACGGCGGAACGATCTCGAAGCGATAGTCGCCCGCAGGGACGACCGGGAAGCGGAAGGCGCCCGGTGCGAAGGCGTAGACCGTGCCGCCCGCGTCGGTGGCCTGGGCGCCCGTGACGATTTCGCTCGGGAAGACACTCTGGCCGTCGTCTCCGCGCACCAGCGCCGGAGCGCCGGACACGGCATCGACGATGCGAACGCGTGCGCCGCTGACGGGCAAGCCGGTCCGCGAATCGAAGAGGAGGCCGGTCGGATCAACCAGCGCCAGTGCCTGAACCGCGTCCGTCGGATCGAGTGCGTCCACGTAGCGCGATTGCAGCGTCGCATCGCGCGTCACTTGGAGCACGCAGTCGCGTCCGACTGCCGCCGCGGCACTGGTCTGCACGTAGCCGACGAACGTGCCGCTCGCGACGTCGGTTTCCGTCAGCCGGACGATCTCCAGATCGCCGCCCGCGAGGGAGCGCAACTCCAGGTCGATGGTATCGCGCACCAGTGCATCGCGGTTCTGGTCCGGATCGCTGATGCGCACGAACACCGGCTCGCCGCCGTGGTAGCTGGCGGTGCCGCTGAAGAGCCGGGGCTGCGCGGGGTCGATGACGACACCGCCGACGAGCACCGGGTTGGGAAGGACCTGCATGCCGGCCGAACCCAGGCATTGCGTCGGGCCGGACGTCTCTCCGAGGCCGACGCCACCAGAAACAGAGGCCGGCCGCAGCAGCTCGATCGCAGCCCGCGACAGAGCCGGCGCCACGACCGTCGTCACCGAGTTGCTGGTGACCGTCGTGGCCGTATTGGCGCCGCGCACGAAGCTGACCGAGGCGACGTTGTCGATGACCGTGCCGGGCGCCGTCGCCTGCGCCCACACGGGAAGGACGAACACGCTCGCGATCTGCAGCAGCAGCGCAGCCAGCGCGTGACGCGGGAAGCCTCTCACGAGGTTCCACGGCATTCCCCGCGAACGCACGAAAGCGGAGCGGACAGTGAAGTCCGCCCCGCTCCCGGTGCGTCCCGGAGTACCGAATGCCCGGTCACGCATCCGGCCGACAGGCGTCTGCAGGTGAGCGACTGTCGACCGAAGCACTGACCCGAGCGGCGGCAAGGCCGCCTGCCCAGTCATGCTTCACTTCCGCGCGATCAGTTGATCGTGACGCGGAAGCGGACGACGGCCGACTGACCTGGGCCGACGGAAATCGGCGTCGGCGTCGGGTTGACGTTGAGCGTCGCACCCGTACGGTTGCAGCCGTCTCCGTTGGTGTCAGCACCGGCTTCGGCGATGCAGTAGGTCGCCGGGTTGACGCCGATCTGGATCTCCACGTCCGTCGCGCCTGGATACTGCGCGTTCGCGAACGTGAGATTCGCGTCGAGGGTGTCGGAGATGCTGACGCCGCCAGCGGCCACGAGGCCGGTGTTGGCGATGGTCACCGAGTACTCGACGGTCGCACCCGGGATCGCAATCGCGTCCGCCGGTGCGTTGAACGGGTCGTCGATGACGTCCGAGGTCTTGGTGATCGACAGCGCCGCGGACTGAACCGCGTACTGGTCGTCGTCCACCTCGACGTTGTCCTCGCCCGCGTCGCCGAACACGATGTCCACGCCGGCGGTGTCACCGCCCGCGGTCTCGGTTTCCGGCGCCGCAGCACCCGTGCCGGCCGCTGTGGCGACCGCCTGCAGGCGCACGTTGGCGTACTGACCGTTGGTCGCGGTCAGCGGCACGTTGATGACCACGAACACCGCGACGTCGGCGTCGGCGGCGAGCGTGTCGATGTCGGTGGCGTTGTCGACACCGAGGTCGTAAGTGCCGTTGCCGTTCGAATCGACGAACGTGTTGAGCGGCAGGAAGTCGACGTTGTCGTTCTGCCCGAACAGCGTCGTGGCGGTGGCCAGGTTCTGCGCATCGAGCTGGAAGCCCTGCGGCGCGTTACCTTCGTTGGTCACCAGGAACGTCAGCACGGCGTTGCTCTGCCCCGGCGACACCACCGTGGCGTTGCCGCTCACCTCATCGACCGCGAAGTCGATGCGGTTGTCGACGACGAACGAGGTGTTCGTGCCGTTGCCGACGCCCGGGTTCGAATTACCCGTGGGCGAGCTTTCAATGGGCGTCTGCGGCGCGCCGCTGACTGTGTAGCTGACGGTGGCGCGGTTGTTGACTGCCGTGGTCGCCGCGGTGCCGACGGCGTACGCCGACTGCGCTCCCGCGAACGACGACAGCACGAGCAACGCGCCGGCGACCGTCTTCAGATGCTTGACCGAGATCATTTCGGTACTCCTTCAAAGTTGACGAACAAAAACTCACGAACGAAAGACGCAGGCACATCGACAGCGCCGCAGGCCCCTGCAAGGCCCGCGGCACCGGTTTTCCCCTAGTTCGCTCTGGAAGGAAGCTGCGCTGTTATTCGAGGACGGCGCGGAAGCGCGCGAACGCGACCGCACCGGGTTTGAGCGGGTTGCGCATCACCCAGCGGATGTGTGTGTAGTCCGCGGCAGTGGCGGTACGCCGGCTGCCGTCGGGATTGGCCATGGACAGCGCCTGTGGCGCGCCGTAGTTGAAGCCGCCGTCGACCGAGAACGTCACCTCGGTGCCGGGGCCCGTGGCGGTCTGCGCCACGTAGTTCATGTGCTCGGGAATCGGGTTGTCGATGACCACCTTGTCCGCATCGCTGTCGCAGACGTTGGTGGCGCTGACGGTGTAGATCACCTCGTTCCCCGGCACGACCTTTTCGACCGCCACGAGGCGCGTGGTGGGTTGCCCGCGCTCGTCGGTCGCCGGCTGCTCTATCTCGGCCACGGTCTTGAGCAGGATGCAGCCCTTCTCCTGCGCGACGGCGCTGGCGGAGAACCCCGCCATTGCCATCAGGACCCAGCCGCCCTTCATCGTTTTCATGGTCCTCGCTTCCTCCTGCACGTCTGGATTAGTTGATGGTCACGGCAAAGGCGACCGTGCGGGCGCCCGATGCCTGGTTCAGATCGCCGAGGGCGACGCGCACGCGCGGCGTGGCGCCGGCCTGGAACTCTCCGCCGTCGCCGTCGGCGGCGTCGGTGAGCGATGCGCCATTGACGCGCAGCGAGCCCGGCAGGTACGTGGTGTTCGCGGGAATCGCATCGTCGAAGTCGAGCGCGCGCGCCGTGCCGCTGCCGCTCACGTTGACGACGACCTGGTAGTCGATGCGCGCCCCGGAAACCGGCCGCGTGCCGCCGGCCGGGTCGACGACCAGGGCACTCTTCACCACCGCCACCTGCACATCGCCGACGACGTACTCGCCGATCGCAGTCGACGACGCTCCGCTCGCGCCTGCGAGAGCGTCTGTTCCGCCGGTGCCCTGTCCCGGAAATGTCGTGCCCGGTGTGCCAGTGCCAGTGGCAGCGCGAGCCGAGAGGCGGCTACGACCGAGCTGCCCGTCGGCGACGCCCGCCGGAATGTCGTTCACGAGGAGCACGCTCACGCCCGCATCCGCGGCCAGAACCGCGTCGTTGCTGCCGGCGGCATACGCGACGTCGGCGGGCGTGAGGTCGCCGCTGCCGTCGGTGTCGAAATAGATGGCGGGAGCCGCAGCGAGCGGATCGAAGTCGTCGCCGGCGATGAGGTTGTCGATCCCGAACGGCATGGTCTCGCTGCCGTTGCCGGTATTGGTCACGCGAAACAGGAGCGTGCGGCGGGTCTCGCCGGCGATGACGCTCACCTGCGCACTCTGCAGCGTGACGTTGACGTCGAGGATCTCGGCGACGGTGAGCGTGGTGGCATTGGAAACGCCGCTCGCGGGCACGCCGTTCTGCGTGTAGCTGACTTGCGCCTGGTTGACGACGGACGTCCCCGCCGGCGTGCCGGCGGCACGACCCTCGTGTGCCGAAAAGCACACGCACACAACCAACAGCAACACCGGACGTTTCATTACGTCAGCCGCTCTCGCTACTCTCGTTACCCGACGTCATGCCGGGCAGGGGTCAATTTCGATTGGCCTCGGGGCTCGCAAAAGCTCCTGAGCGAGAGTACCGACCGCAGTGTCGTCGTCCGCCCCGGTCTCCCACCCCGCCAGCGCCACACAGCGAGTGGCGCGGACGGCCGGAGACAGCGATACACTGGTGAAGTTGACCGTCAGCCGACGCGGATAATAGGCTGAATTGACTTATGTCCTTGTGACCATAATCACACGCGATCCGGGCCCCGGAAGACGCAAATCACGCTGTGCAGCATTCCAGTCAGAGCAGTGATTGTCGTGCCCGGCAACGCTCCGGAAAGGCTCGCGGAGCGCCTGCACAAGGGCCGGGAACGGGGCGGTGGATGATCAATAATGTGAGCGGGTTCCGACTTCGGAGCGGGGAAACATGAACGAAGAACTACACGCCCGTGCCGCCGAGGAAGCGGCGTCGCAGGTCGAAATGCCGGGCAGCGACGGCTTCACCCCCGAGCACCGCGAGGAACCGGAGCTCGACCACGAGGACGCGAACTTTGCGGCCGAGCAGATCCTCGGCGCCAACCCGCTCATCGGCTTCGATCCCGCCGAAATGCTCGACGGACTGCGCCGGCTCGCGCAGTTGCTGGCGATGAGGCCGCAGGTGGTCGTGCAGGAGGAACTGTTCTTCGCCCAGGAGCTCCTGCGCGTGCTCACCGGCGCTTCGCAATTCGCGCCCGACCCGAAGGACCGCCGCTTCAGTCACGAGGTGTGGCAGAAGAACGGCTACTACAAGCGCTTGATGCAGGGCTTCCTCGCCTGGCGGCGGAGCCTGAACAACATGCTCGATCGCGCCGAAGCGGGCACCGAGGACCGCGATCGCGCGCGCTTCGCCCTGTCGCTGGTCACCGAGGCGTTCGCGCCGACCAACTCGCTCATCGGCAATCCCGGCGCGCTGATGCGCATCTCGCAGACGAAGGGCAAGAGCCTGCTCTACGGCTTCCAGAATTTCCTCGACGACCTGCTGAACAACGGCGGCATGCCGCGCCAGGTCGACGAGCGCAAATTCCAGGTCGGCAAGAATCTCGCCCTCACCCCCGGCGCGGTCGTGTATCGCAACGACGTGCTGGAGGTGATCCAGTACCAGCCCGTCACGCAGCAGGTGTATCGGCGCCCCTTGCTGATCGTGCCGCCGCAGATCAACAAGTTCTATGCGCTCGACCTGAGCCCCGGACGCAGCTTCGCGGAGTTCGCCGTGAAGCACGGCGTTCCGATGTTCACCATCAGCTGGCGCAACCCGACGGCCGCGCAGCGCGAGTGGAATCTCGAGACCTATCTCGCGGCGTGCAAGGAGGCGCTCGACGTGGTGAGCGAGGTCTCCGGCAGCGAGGAAGTCAACACGGCGGCAGCTTGTGCCGGCGGCTTCACTCTCACCACACTGCTCGGCCATCTGAAAGCGAGTGGTAGCAAGCGGGTGAGCAGCGTCACCCTGATGGTGACGGTGCTCGACACCGAATGCCCGACGGCGCTGTCGATGTTCGCCTCGCGCACTGCCATTGCCACGGCGATCAAGCGCTCGCGCGCGAGCGGCGTGCTCGAAGGACGCGACATGGGACGCATCTTCGCGTGGCTGCGGCCCAACGACCTGGTCTGGCTGTTCGTGGCCAACAACTGGGTGATGGGCAACCGTCCGCCCGCCTTCGACATCCTGTACTGGAACTCGGACTCGACGCGCCTGCCGGCCGAGTTTCACGCCGACCTGCTCAAGATCTACCTCGACAATCCGCTCATGCGCCCGAACCGCATGAAGGTGCTGGGCACGCCGATCGACATGTTGAGCCACTCGTTCGACAGCTATGTCGTGGCCGGCATCACGGACCACATTACGCCCTGGCAGGCATGCTACGAGTCACGCAAGGTCCTCAAGGGCGAAATGCAGTTCGTGCTCACCTCCAGCGGCCACATCCAGAGCATCGTCAACCCGCCGGGCAATCCCAAGGCGCGTTACTACGTCAATACCGACCTCTCGCAGCCGGCCGACAAGTGGCTCGAGGGCGCTACCGCGCATCCGGGATCGTGGTGGGAGCACTGGCGCAAGTGGTACGAGACCCGGGGCGGCGGGCTGCGGCCGGCGCCGACGAGCCTCGGCAGCCGCGCACATCCGCCCGGCGATCCGGCGCCCGGGCGCTACGTGCACCAGCGCTGATCGCGACGGATCGAGGAAGCCCCTTGACGAAACCCGCCGGCCCCGCTCCCAGGATCGAATACGTCGACGTCGACGGCGTGATGCTGAGGGTGGCGACCCGCGAAGGTCGCGGCACGCCGCTGCTGGTCTTCAACGGCATCGGCGCCAACCTCGAGGTGGTGTTCCCGTTCGTCGAGGCGCTCGCCGGCCGCGAGATCGTCATCTTCGACATGCCCGGCATCGGTGGCTCGCCGGTGTCGCTGGTGCCGCGCCGCTTCAGCGGCATCGCGCGACTGACCCGCCGGCTGCTCGACCGCCTCGGCTACCGCGAGGTCGACGTCGCCGGGGTTTCCTGGGGCGGCGCGGTCGCCCAGCAGTTCGCGCGCCAGTACCGCACCCGCGTGCGCCGGCTGGTGCTCGCGGCAACCTCCGCCGGCGCGGTCATGGTCCCCGGACGACCGAGCGCTTTGCTCAAGATGACGACGCCGCGGCGCTACCTGTCACCGAGCTACATGCAGCGGGCGGCGGGCGACATCTACGGCGGCGAAGTGCGCGATCAGCCGGATCTCATCCAGGCACACACCGCACGCATCATTCCGCCGCGGGTGCTCGGCTATCTGTACCAGCTCTATGCGGGAATGGGCTGGACCAGCATCCATTGGCTGCATCGGCTCAAGCAGCCGACGCTGATCATGGCTGGCTCGGACGATCCGCTGGTGCCGCCGGTGAACGCGCGCATCCTGTCGATGTGCATCCCGAACAACCGGCTGTACATCGTCGCGGGCGGCGGGCATCTGTTCATGCTCCACCGCCTCGCCGAGATCGGACCGGTGATCGGCGAGTTCCTCGATGCCCCCGACTCAGCCACTGCGACCGCCACGCCCGTGGCGAATCGCGCCTAGGTCAGGGCAGTCAGGCGTGGCCGGGATGGCCGGGGACGCGCCGGAAGGCGGGTGACCCCTCTCAGGTCGACGGCATCGACTCGATCGGCTGACCGCTGGCGTCGGTGGGCGGCGCCGGCTTGGTGACGACGTCCGGCACACCGACCATCACGGGAATCGAAAAAGTACGCGCCTCGGGCCCGTTCGCGGTTTCCATCAGCACGATCGCGCTCACGTAGTAAGCGCCGTCTTCACGCGGCTCGACGGTGAGCGTGTGGCGATACACCCCGCCCGCTTCGACGTTGCGGTACTCGGGGGGCGCCGTTCCCGGCTTCACCGTGAGCCCGTCGGTGGCGATGAAAGTCGCGCGCAGGTGCTCGGTCGGTGCCTGCGGCACGAAGGCCAGGTCGATGGCGATCGGTGCCCCGGCGGACGGCCGCGCCTTGATGTCGAACCACATCGCCACCGGCGCACCCGGCTTGCTGGTGTTCGTCACGCCGCTGACCATGTGCTTCGTCGCCTCGGCCGCCGCGGCTTGCGCGGCCTGCGCCTGACTCGGCGCACCGGTGTCGGCCGTGGCCTGGGCAACCTCCTGCTGCGGCTCCTCGCCGCAGGCGGCGAGCAGCAACCCGCCGGCGAGAATCGCACCCAGGTAAGCCATTCGATGAAACTGCATGATGGTCTCGCAGGTTGAATGTCAGATGACGACGATCGCCGTTACGTCCATGCAGACCGGCCCGGTCGGCGACGGAGCTTCGTCCAGCGCATCGAAGTCGTAGACCTCGAGCACGTAGCTGCCCGGGTCGAGGGTTTGCGTGAACTGCTCGCGAAAATCCAGCGACTCCGATTCCGAGCGCCCGATCTCGCCACGCCGGTGCAGGACGAAGTCCGGGTCCGAGTTGACGGGACCCACGGCCGTGAACTGGATCGACTGGCGCACGACGAGCGTGAACCGCAGCAGCTTGCGGTTGCCGAGCTTGTTGTACTCGCCGCTCGCGCTCGTCGAGCACACCTGCACCACCGTGCCGGTGGTGGGGAGCGCGCGATAGACCGGCAGGTTGAGCGGCTGGCCGTCGTCGTTGCTCTCCGTGGAGCCGAAATCGTCGATGGTGGCGCTGACGATGTCCTGCGCCCCCACCAGGGTATCGATGCCGGCCGCCGCGCCCCCGTTGCGGGCCTTGAGCGCCCGCACCATCGGGAAGATCGAGGTGAGCGGATCGAGCGTGCGCAGGTCGCTGTTCATCACCGTGAAGATCGGTGCGAAGCCGAGCGCGACGGCGTCGTTCGTATCGGCGGTGCTGTCGAAGAAATCGAAGATCAGCGACTGCACCGACGCTTCGCTGTACCAGCCGGCACGGGAGGTCGCCGGGTTCGGGTTCGACTCCACGTCGAAGCCGAAGTCGCTGGCCTGTCCCGCGCCGAAGGAATCGCGGTAGCGCGGGTCGTTCTTGACGATGCCCGAAAAGGCGTTGCCCCAGCCTTCGCTGAACGCCACGCGCAGGTCGAGCACGTCGCTGTTGCCGTGCGGCCCGCCGAGGCTGTCGTCGCGCGAGAACGCATCCTGGAAGTAGTGACCGAGCTCGTGCGCGATCACGTGCTGGTCGAACTCATCGGTGTCCACATTGGCGTCGCCGAGCACGAAGACGCCGCCGTTGGGTCCCGCCAGGAACGAGGTGGTCCCGATGTTCCCGTTCGGCGGATCGAAATTGTTCGACGACCGGTTCTGCGTGCTCCAGAGAATCTTCAGGGCGGGAAACTCGGCGTTCGGGTTCGCCGCCTGCACGAGCGTGAGCACTTCGTAGGCGACGTCGAGCAGCGAGAACGGTGCCGCCGCACGCGTGCCCGTATAACTCACGCCGCCCCATCCCGATGCGGCATTCAGGTTCGTCGTCACCGCGCTGCTGCCAGTGGTGAACGCTGCGCTGTCGAGCGCGTAGAGCGCCTCGCCATTGGTGTTGTTCAGGACGCGAAAATTCCACGAGGGAGTGCCCGCGCCGGCGCTCGCACGCACCAGTTGCGCCTTGACCCGTACGATCACGGTGCGCCCGCTTGCCACCTGCAGGCTGTAGTTGCCCGACGCGTCGGTCGTGGCAGTGGCCCTTACCGTGGTGCCGCCGCTGTCGACGGCTTCCACCACGGCACCGCGCACCGGGGCGCTCACGGTGGCGTTGTAGTCGAGGCCCAGGCCGACGGTACGGAAGGGAACGCGCTGATAGGTGACCGTACCCGATACGGTGACATTGCCACCCGGCTGCGGGCCGCCGCCTCCGTCGTCCCCGCCCCCGCCACAGCCGGCCAACAGAGTCGTCGCGGCCAGGACGGGCAGCAAACGCGCCAGCGAGATTGGTTTCAGCATCGTCGCTCAGAGCTCACTATCCATGAACGCGGGCACGCTATCACAAGCGCCCCGAAGGCGGGAATGCGATCCAGTCGCGGATTTGTAACGCTTCCGTCCGGCCGATCAGGGCCGCAGCGGCTCGTGTTCGAGCGCCTCGAGCTGCTCCTGAAGCTCCACGACGTGGCGTTCCCAGTACCGCGGCTCGGCGAACCATGGGAAGGCGCGCGGAAAGGCGGGGTCGTCCCAGCGGCGCGCCAACCAGGCGGAATAGTGGACCATGCGCAGTCCCCGCAGCGGCTCGATGAGTGCCAGCTCGGAGCGATCGAACTGCGCGAACTGCTCGTAACCCTCGAGCAGGTCTGCGGCCTGTACCGTCATTTCGGCGCGCGGTCCGCTCAGCAGCATCCACAAGTCCTGGATGGCCGGCCCGGTCATGCAATCGTCGAGATCGACGAAGTGCGGCCCGCCGGGCGTCCACAGGACGTTGCCGCGATGGCAGTCGCCGTGAATGCGCAGGCGCCGCGGCGACACGGCCGCCAGCGCGTCGCCGACGGCCGCGATCAGCGCTTCCGTGACATCGGCATAGCGCGCCTCGACGTATTCCGGCAGAAAGCCGCCGTCGAGGATGGTTTCGCGCGCTTCGACACCGAACTGCTGCACGTTCAGCGCCGGCCGCTCGCGAAACGCGCCGGCGTGACCGATGGCGTGCAGACGCCCGAGAAAGCGACCCATCCACTGACGCTCGTCGCTCGTCCCAAGCTCCGGCCAGTGCCCGCCGCGTCGCGGAAACACCGTGAAGCGATAGCCCGCGTGCTCGTGCAGGGTGGCTCCGCCGATGACCAGGGGCGCGACGACCGGGATTTCCGCGCGTGCCAGCTCCAGTGCGAACGCGTGCTCCTCGCCAATCGCGGTGTCGCTCCAGCGATCGGGCCGATAGAACTTCACCACCACCGGATCGGCATCCTCGACGCCGACCTGGTAGACGCGATTCTCATAGCTGCCGAGCGCCAGGACGCGCCCGTCGCTCGGCAGGCCGACCGATTCCGTCGCGGCGACGATCCGGTCCGGCGTGAGTGCGTCGAAGGGCTGGAACCTGCGCTGGGCGACCGGGTTGCGGGGATCGCGGGATGAGCTCATGAGCGCGCAGTGGCTGGCCGGCGTTAGGTAGGTATCATCTTAATCTGGTTCCCACAGGGATCGATCATGAACCGGACCATCCTCGTAACCGGCGGCGCCGGCTACATCGGCAGCCACGTCGCCCGCCAGCTCGCCGAGCGGGGCGAGCGTGTCGTAGTCCTCGACAATCTGTACAGCGGCTTTCGTCAGGCGGTGCTCGGCGCCGACCTGGTGAACGGCGACACCGGCGATCGCACGCTCACCGAGCGGCTCCTGCGCGAGCACGGCGTCGACACGGTCATGCACTTCGCAGCGCACACGGTCGTCCCCGAATCCGTCTCAGACCCACTCAAGTACTACGGCAACAACACTTGCTCGACCCGCGCGCTCCTCGAGAGTTGCACGGCCGCCGGGGTCGCCCACTTCGTCTTTTCGTCCACCGCCGCGGTCTACGGCATCCCCGACGGCGGTGTCGCAGCCGAGGACAGCCCGACGGCGCCCATCAATCCCTACGGCACTTCCAAGCTGATGTCGGAATGGATGCTGCGGGACGTGGCTCTTGCGACCCCCTTGCGCTACGTGACGCTGCGCTACTTCAACGTCGCCGGCAGCGACCCGCAGGGGCGCATCGGCCAGTCGACACGAGGTGCGACGCTGCTGACCAAGGTCGCCTGCGAAGCGGCAGTCGGCAAGCGTCCGCTCGTCTCGATCTTCGGGACGGACTACCCGACCCCCGACGGCACGGGCGTGCGGGACTATATCCACGTCGAAGACCTGGCCGACGCGCACGTGCGCGCGCTCGACTACCTGCGCGCCGGCGGCGCGCCGGCCACGCTCAATTGCGGCTACGGCCACGGCTATAGCGTTCGCGAGCTGTTACAGGCGGTGGAACGCGTCGGCAACGTGCGCCTGACCGTACGCGAGGAGCCGCGTCGAGCCGGCGATCCTCCGAAGCTCGTGGCGCGCGCCGAACGCGTGCGCAGCGTGCTCGGCTGGAAGCCACGCCTCGACAACCTCGACACCATCGTGCGCACCTCCCTCGAGTGGGAGAAACGCCAGCTCGCATCGCCCTGGCAATGAAGGCGTGAGAGCGTTCCCGGTCCGGCCGGCGGCGCCTGCTAGAATCGCGCCATGGCGCTGAGCAAACCCCGATCGCTGAGCGGGCTGATGCTGCTGGGCTTCTGCCTGGTGGCGTTGCCACTGCTGGTCGCGGTCATCATTGCCGCGGTCCAGATCCGCAAGCTCGCCCAGCAGAGCGAGCAGCTCGTCGAGCGCGGCGTACAGGCGACGCGGTACAACCAGCTGCTGTTCGAGCAGATCGCCTCGATGGAACGCAGCGCGCGCTTCTACCAGGTCATCGGCCCCGAGCTGGTGGACGTGTATCGCGAGAACCACGAGCGCTTCGGCGACACGATCGACAACCTCGACCGGCTCACCGACGACCTGCGCGGCAGCTCGCAGCTGCGCATCCTGCGCAGCGAGGCGCAGGCCATCTGGCTGATTCTCGAGCGCCGGCGGCCCGACTCGGCCTCGATGCCAGTCGTCTCGCAACACTTCTCGCGGCTGTGGACCAGTGCCCAGGATCTCGCGGACACCAGCCGCCGGCAGATCGATGCTCAGCTCGATACGCTGCAGAGGGCCACGGACGACGCGCAGCGGACCCTCCTCTGGCAGGCCGCGGCGCTGGTCCCCATCACGATCGGTCTCACGCTCGTCTTCACCCTGCTGCTCGCCCGGCCGATCCGCCAGCTCGACCGCGTCATCAACGAGCTCGGTCGCGGTACGTTCTCGCGTCCGATCCGCGTCAACGGGCCGAGCGACCTCGAAGCGCTCGGGGTGCAGCTCGAGTGGTTGCGCACGCGCCTGCTCGACCTGGCCCAGGAAAAGAACAAGTTCCTGCGCCACATGTCGCATGAGCTCAAGACCCCGCTGGCCAACATCCGCGAGGGCACGGAACTGCTGATGGACGGTTCGGTCGGTGCGCTGGCGGACGACCAGCGGGAGGTCACTGCGATCCTGCGCGAGAACGGCATGAAGCTGCAGCGGCTGATCGAGAACCTGCTGAGCTTCAGCGCCTGGCAGGCCAAGAGCACCGGGCTCGAAGTCTCGGAGTTCAAGCTGCGCCCCCTGGTCAAGTCGGTGCTCGAGAGCCAGCAACTCACGCTGGTCAGCCAGCGCGTGCGCCTCGACGTGAAAGTGGACGACGCGCTGCTGTCGGCGGACCGGCCGAAGCTGCGCCTGATCTTCGACAACCTGCTCTCGAACGCCATCAAGTTCACGCCACGCGGCGGCACGATACACATCTCGGCCAACGCGTTCGAAGACCTGCTGCTGGTCGACGTCGCCGACTCCGGGCCCGGCATTCCGCTCGACGAGCGCAGCCGCATCTTCGAGGCGTTCTACCAGGGCCGCACGCCGCAGGGCGGCCACGTGAAGGGCACCGGCATCGGCCTGTCCGTGGTCATCGAGTTCGTGCACGCCCACGGCGGCACCATCGAGATCGTCGATGGCGAGTTCCCGGGAGCGCACTTCCGCATCCGTCTGCCCCTGCGTCAGCCGGTCGTCAGCACCGCCGGAGAATCCGCGCATGCGGCGTAGCCGGCTCATCAGGTTCGCGGCATTCGTCGCACCGGCCTTGTTGCTGGCGGCCTGCACGCTCGTGCCCTCGCCCACCCCGGCGCCGCAACCGCCGCCGACCGAGCCGCGTCTCGATCCGTCGCTCGCAGTCGTCGCCGAGCACCTGCAGACCATGGCCCGCCTCAACATGGGAACGCCCGCCCAGCAGGCCGAGATCCTGAAGAACGCGCGCGACAACGCGCAGATCGCCCCGACCACCACCAACCTGCTGCGTCTCGCGCTCGTCCTGGCGACGCCCGACCACGGCGCCAGCAACCCGCAAGACGCCCGGCAGCGCCTGTCGGAGCTGCTGGCGCGTCCCGAGAACCTGATGCCCGCCGAGCAGGCGCTGGCCATGGTGTTGCTCGACCACGTCGACAAGCGCCTGGTGCTGCAGAGCGAGAACCAGAAGCTGCAGGCCGACAACGCGCGCACCGCCAGCGAGCGCGGCGCGGCCACCAATCGCCGCCTGCAGGCCGAGATCGAAGAGAACAATCGCCTGCGCCGGGCGCTGAAGGAAGCGCAGGACAAGCTCGACGAGATCGCCCGCATCGAGCGCTCCATCATCGATCGCAAGCCCACCAACGGAACCCGCTAGCCGTTGATCCCATCGCCCGCCGACGGCGTCGGCCGCGCGGACCCAAGCTGCCTTGCCCCGGCGGAACGACGACCGTTGCCAAGTCCCTTTTGGCACGCGAAGTGCGTTACTGGCAGCACCCTCCGGCGGTCTCTGTATAATCCGCGCGGCCAATGCCAACGACGGCTGTCTCTTGAACCCGACACCCAAGCGCAAAGCCCGCATTCTGGCGGTGGATGACGATCCAGGCCTGCTGCGCCTGCTGACCATCCGCCTGCGCGCCGAGAACTACGAGGTCGAAGCCGTCGAGAGCGCGGTGGCGGCGCTCGCGGCCGCGGCGCGTTTCCGGCCGGACCTGGTGATCACGGACCTGCGCATGGACCAGATGGACGGCATCGGGCTCCTGAAGGAGCTGCAGAGCCGCTGGCCCGGGTTGCGCGTCATCATCCTGACCGCGCATGGAACGATTCCGGACGCGGTGCATGCCACTCAGAGCGGCGCGTTCGGCTTCCTGACCAAGCCGGTCGACAAGCAGGAACTGCTCGAGCAAGTGCAGAAGGCACTCAAGATCTCTGCCTTCCCGCAGTCGGACGAAGACTGGCGCGCCGAGATCATCACCCGCAGCCCGCTCATGGAAGAGAAGCTCGCGCAGGCGCACATGGTGGCGGGCACCGACGCGCGCGTGCTGGTCTCCGGCGAGAGCGGCACCGGCAAGGAGCTCATCGCGCGCGCGATCCATCGCGCGAGCGCGCGCCGCGAGGCGGCGTTCGTCGCGATCAACTGCAGCGCCATGGCCGAGGAGCTGCTCGAGTCGGAGCTGTTCGGTCACGAGAAGGGCGCATTCACAGGCGCCATCCGCACGCACAAGGGCATCTTCCAGGCCGCGGACGGCGGCACGCTGCTCCTCGACGAGATCGGCGACATGCCGATGCGCCTACAGGTGAAGCTGCTGCGCGTCCTGCAGGAGAACCAGCTGCGGCCCGTCGGTAGTACCGAAGCGCTTCCGGTCAACGTGCGCGTCATTTCCGCGACGCACCGCGATCTGCAGCAACTCATGACCGGCGGCTCGTTCCGCGAAGACCTGTATTACCGCCTCAACGTCGTGCACATCGAGATGCCGCCGCTGTCGCGCCGGCGTGAGGACATCCCGCTCCTGGTCGCGCACTTCCTCGAGCAGATCGCGCAGGAAACCGGCACGCGCAAGATCTACGCGCCCGAGGCCGTCGAGCTGCTCGCGACCGCCGAGTGGCCCGGCAACATCCGCCAGCTGCACAACGTGGTGCGCCAGAACGTCGCGCTGTCGCGCACGCCGATCATCAACGCCGAGCTGGTCCAGCAGTCGCTCGGCGGCTCGCCGTCGCGCCTGCCCTCGTTCGACGAGGCGCGCGACGAGTTCACGCGCAGCTACCTCGCGCAGATCCTGCAGATCACGGCGGGCAACGTCAGCCAGGCCGCGCGTCTCGCCAAGCGCAACCGCACCGACTTCTACAAGCTCCTCTCGCGCCACCAGTTGGTTCCCGACGACTTCAAGGCCCGCTAGCGACGGGTTCAGGGCAACGGGTTCCGGGCGGCGCGCCCTCGGCTTGCCGGTCCCGGCTGCAGCTTCACCGCAGCGGGATATCGGAAATGAAGATCTTTTTTTCCGGCTCCGCGACCTTGGCCTGGCTGAGCAGGTCGCGGAAGGCCCCCGCGATCGCACGGGGATGCTGCGTTGGCCCGATGATGATGCGCTCGAGGAGCTCGGGCAGTTCCGCACCGACGAATCCTTCTTCAGGATAGTTCTTCAGCGGCACTTTGATGACGTTCTGTGGCACGCCTTGGATAGTCTCAACGGCCCGGATCACGCGCTCCGAGGGCTCGTAGCTCGGGGAGTGAACGACGCGCCATTCGAGCTCCTCATGAAACCCAGGGTGCTTCGTACAAACAACCGCGAACCGAAACATGTTGCAGACCTGCGCGTCAACGACTGCCTCGCCCTGCTCCCTGAGGAAAGCGGCGTTCTGGCGCACGCGCTGCCCCATGGCTGCGAACTCGTCCCCGAAGGTATCCGGCCGCAGGTATGCAACGGGACTGGCGTATACGCGAAGAACCTGCGACGGAGCAAGGAACACATTGTTCCGGAAAACCAACGCGACGCCTGTCGAGCCGCCGTACTCGCGCCACATCGATAGCCGGCCGAGCAAGTCTTCGTCATCGCGGTGCTCGGAGAGGCAGGTCAGAAACGTGTCGTATTTGAATGTCGACACCCACCCATCGAACCATTTTTCGAGACGCGCGCGAAGGTTCGGAAACAGACGGTCCAGCTCGTTCCTGAAGCTGTCGCCCGTCGGCCCCTTGTATGCCTTGACCACGCAGTTGATGCCGTGCTCGATCTCCATGAAGTCCTTCATGGTATTCGCGCTCCGCATCCAGATTTCGCGGTTGCGAACGATGCTGGCGGCGACCGCGGCGCTGGTGTAGTGAACGAAACGCGTATTCTTCGCCTGGACCTCTGCCTGGCGTTTCGACGCGTGCGCGAGAAATATCTCGTTCAGTCTGGTGTCGACCTCGGTCATCTGCCGCTCCTGAGCCCTAGGCCGACTGGCGATACAGGAGGCGTCGCAGCCGTTCGATGACGTCGCGCTCCGGGCCGGCCGGCGCACCGCGCATTCGCCAGATCGCGAGCACGGCGACGACGTAGACGACGCCCCCGACCCCGACCTCGACGATCAGGCGCAGCCACATCGGCCAGGCCACCGATGCGTCGATCGTGGCGAGTACGGCGGCATACATGACACCGCCCGCGACCAGCGCAGGCAGGACTGCTCCCGCGACGCGCCGTGCGCCGATCGTCTCGGCACGCGCCGCCCAGAAGAGAAACACCGGCAGCGACGCAGCCATCACCAGCGTCTTCGCCGCGGCCACGCCGACCACTCCGCCGATCATTCCACCGTAGACCAGCGCCGGGGCCAGCACGACGAGCTGGATCCACTTGAAGGACGCGAGCAGCGCGCCGCGGCCTGTCGCGAGCAGAAGCGGATCGAGTGCCAGCGTCATACCCATCAGCGCGCCCCAGACGCCGAGCCATTGCATGAGCGGGATTGCGTCCAGCCACTGATCGCCGAGGACCAGCGGCACGAGATGCGGCGCCACGGCGGATACGCCGAGACCCAGCGCGACGCACAGGTACGCGGTGGAGCGCAGCACCATGAAAAAGCTCTCCGCGAGCCGCGCGCGATCGTTCTGCTGGCGGCTGTACACCGGAAAGATGCCGCGCGACATGGGCAGGACGACTTCCTCGGCAGGCGCCGTCGCGATGTCGGAAGCGACGAAGTAGTTGCCCATCGCCGTCGTGCCCGCCTGGCCGCCGACGACGAACTCGTCGAGCTTGCGGTTCAGCAGGTTGGCCACGCGTGCCAGCAGCAGCCAGCGCGAGAAGCCCCAGATGTCACCGAAGCGGGCGAGCGTGGGCCGCGGCCGGTAGGGATGCATGATGAAACTGATGGCGACGTCGAGCGCGCGACCGCCGATCAGCCCGACGACCAGCGCCCAGTAGCTGCGAAAGGCGACCGCCGCCCCGATGGTGATGGCGACCGTCGACATCTTCTTGAAGACGCCGAACCAGAACTCGCGATCGAAGTTGAGGTCGCGGCGGAACGCGACCACGCCGATGTTCTCGAAGCCGCCGATGAAGGCGCGCAGGCTCAGCAGCTGCATCACCTCGAGGACGCGCGGGTCGCCGAAGTAGCGCGTGGCGAGCGGCGCGGCCGCGAGCAGCGCCAGTGCCAGGAGCGCGGCCTGCAGGATTTCCAGCGTCCAGGCAGTGTCGTAGTGCTCGCGCGTCGCGCCCGCGTCACGGATCAGCGCGAGGTCGACGCCCGTGTGCGTGAACACCTCGAGGAATCCGACCACGACCATCGCCATGGCCACCACGCCGAAGTCCTCCGGCGCCAGCAGGCGCGCGAGGATCACGGTGCTCACCAGGCCGAGCGCGCGCGTCGCCCAGCGCATGGCGATCATCCAGGCGGAGCCGCGCAACAGGTGGCCGTGCGAGGGGTCGGCGCCGTGCGCCGGGTCGGCGCCGTGCGCCGGGTCGGTGCCGGGTGCCGGTGCGCCGGGTGGCGGGTCAGTGCTGGCGCTCGCCATAGTTGCGAGCGTAGATGAGTGCGGCCTTCACGAAGTCGAGGGTGCTGCGCGGCGCCCGGTGCAGCGGCTGGTTGTAGACGGCCCGCAGGTCGTCGACCGTGAGCGCGGTGCCGAGGAAGGCGTTGAGCCGGTCGATCGTCGCTTCCGGCTTGACGATGAGGTCGTCGAACAGGATCTCGTGGCGCTTCAGTCCGCGCTCGTCGAGGAAACGCGCGATCTCCGATTCGATCTGCTGGCAGTAGCGCTGCGCGTAACCGTACGACTGCACCTGGCGGCGCAGGTTGTAGGAGATCCACGACTGCAGCGGCGTGCGCGTGAGCAGGACGAACTGGATGCCGGTGAGGTCGAGGTGGTCCGCCCAGTAGCGCATCGTCAGCCACACGCGGGGATCCTTCCAGATCCAGGGCTGGTGCTGGTTGCACTCGGCGATGAACTGGCGAAACGGCGCCGGATCGACCTTGGTGCGCAGACCGGCGATCGCCTGCAGCGCCTCGGGCGAATAGCTGTTCTCGTAGTTGCCGCTGAAGTTCGCGGCGGCGAACAGCTGCTTGTTGAGCTCGATCAGCCGCACGTTCTCGAACGTGTCGTAGTCGGGCTTCACGTACGTCTTGGCGCCCGGCCAGTAGCCGCCGCGCACCAGCAGGCCCGTGAGAACGGAGCTGCCCGACAGTCCATAGGTCAGGATGATGACGTTCTTCTTCATGGTCCCGTCTTGCTCGTTCTTATCTTTATGAGTCGTGGCGTCACGGCGTCACGCCGACCGCCGGCGCGCAGTAGACACGCCGGCGGCCGCAATCGACCGTGCGCAGGTCACAAAGGTGCGCGAAGTATGCCCTGTCCGCGCCGGCGACGGAAAAGTGCCAGGCCGCCGAGCAGAAAGAAGTAAAAATCCGCGGCGCCGCCGCCGCCGTTGTCGTTTCCGCCCTGGCTGATGGGCGGATCGTCGTCGTCGATCGTCACCGTGACTGCGTTGGGCATGCCCACAGTGGCGCCGGTCACGCCGGTCAGGCTGACTACCAGGGTCTCGGCCGGCTCGTCGGCCGCGTCGTTGCTCAGCGTGAGCGTGACGGTCTTGCTCACACTCTCGCCCGCCGCCCAGCTCAGCGCCTGGCTGAGCAGCTGGAAGTCATTGCCGGCCGTCGCCGAGCCGTTGGTGCTGACCACAGTCGCCTGCGCCGTGCCATCCGTGCCATTCACGCGCGTGACCGTGAACACCAGAGTGCCGGCGTTCTCCGCGACGTTCGCGGTCGCCTGCGTGAACTGCAGCGTGCCGGGTTGCGCGACGTCGTCGTCGATGATCGTCAGTGTGGCTGCGCCCGGCGGGCTGATGGTCGCCCCGCCGCTCGCGCCGGAAAGCGCGAGGCTGAGCGGCTCGTTGCCCTCCACGGCGGTGTCGTTGACGATGCTGATGGTGAAAGTCTTCGGACCGCCCTCGCCGTTCGCCCAAGTCAGCGTTCCGGTCACTGCGCCGTAGTCGGCGGGCGCCATCGCGACGCCGTTGTTGCTCACGTAGTTCACCGAGATCGCACCGATCGTGCCGTTGGTGCGCGTGACCGTGATCGTAGCCGTGCCCGCCGCTTCCGCGACGGTGAAGCCGGTGGTCTCGAACGCGAGCAGGCCGGGCGAATCGTTGTCGGCGATCGTGACCGTTGCCGCCGCGGGAGTCCCGAGCGCGGCGCCGCCGGACGGTGCGCTCAACGCGACACTGAAGGTCTCCGCGGGATCGACGACGGCATCGTCGACGATCGCAATGTTGAAGCTCTTGGAGGCCGCGTCACCCGACGCCCAGCTCAGCGTACCGTTGGTCGTTGCGTAGTCATCGGGCGCGACTGCCCCCGTCGGCCCGACCGGCCCGTCGCTGGTCGCGTAGTTGACGGTGACCGCGCCCGCACTGCCGTTGGTGCGCGTCACGGTAACGACGCGCACGCCCGCGGTTTCCGACGTGGGCAGCGCTGCAGCTGTCAGCTGCAGCGTACCCGGAGAGTCATTGTCCGCGATGGTTACGGTCGCACTGGTCTGGCTGCCCAGGGTCGCGCCGCCGGTGGGTGCTGAAAGACCCACCGTGAAGCTTTCGGCTGTCTCGACGACAGCGTCGTCGACGATCGGCACCGTAAACGTCTTGGCTGCGCCGTCCCCGTCCGCCCAGCTGAGCTGCGCGCTCGCGCTTCCGTAGTCGCCGGGCGCGAAGGCCGTACCGTCGGCCGTCGCATAGGTGACACCCACGGCACCGACGCTCCCGCCCTCACGCGTCACGCCCATCGTCACGGTCGGCGTTCCGGTTCCTTCCGCGGCGTTGAAGCTGGCGCCGGAGAACTGCAGCGTCCCTGGCGTGGCGGCGAAGGGCGTGTCGGCCGACCAGAGCGGACCCGCCGGATTCCCACCGAACCAGCACACGCCGGAGCTCTGCCCGCCCGTCGCCGAATCCGCGATCGGCGTGCCTTGCGAGCAGTTTCCCGAGCTCGCGGCGTCGAAATGATAGAGCGCGGCCGTGTTCGCGTCGGGTGTGAAGGCCGCGGTCGGACGCGTGAACGCTGCCGGATAGCGGATCACGGTCGACAGGCGCAGCTCGTCGAAGAACCCGTTGTACGAAGGATAGCGGGCGGGATCCGCATCGAACTTCTCGCCGCCGATGCCGAGATAGTTGTCGACGTTGAACGGAATGCCGGGGTCCGGGTTGCTCGCCTGCCCGTTGCGATAGCTGATGTCGCCAGTGGGCCCTGTGCCCTGTGCGTCGATCTGGCCGTCAACGAAGATGCGCACCTGCCCGTTGCCGGCCTGGCGCGTGATGGCAACGTGATGCCATTGGCCGTCGGCGACGTTGCGCGTCCCGCAAAGACCGAAACCGGAGGGCGTGCCGGCACCGCGAAACGATCCGTACGACAAGCGGGCGCTGTTCGCTCCATTGCGAAAGAGGGACAGGCCGTAGTCGCCGTTCAGGTCGTGATTGAAGATGGCGCGGTCGAGGATGATGTTGCCGTTGATCCAGCTCTCGCTGTCGCTACCCGCGTCGCATGTTTCACCCGGCGCCGGCGCGTTGTCCGACGCGTTGGCCTTCATCCAGAACTCGATGGTGAAGTCGCCCGCACCGACGTCCGCCGGGACGTGAGGGTCGACCTGGATCATCACGCGGCCGGCATCCAGCGTAGTGCCGGGGGGAATGGCCACATTGCCGCCGAGAAAGCGCAGCGAGTTCGCAGCGGCGGGCAGCGCGAGCCAGAGGCCCGCGCAGGCCGCCAGCGCGGCCATGGACCAGTTTTTCGTCATATGACGCATCCCTCACGCTCCCTGGGCCGGCAGCAGCTAAACTGGTTCGCCGAAATAAGACGCTGCAGAGCCAAAGACCTGCAAGACAACGTGCAGGAAACAGATTACGCGAATCTGCTGGGCGCCCGCCATGTCGCCCTTCGCAGACAAAATAAGGCGCATCCGCGTCCGGGGAGACCACGGCTTGGCGCAGTCACGCAGGGGTCAGTTCCTTTACGAGCACCGTCGCGACGTCGGGTGGCTCGCGGCGATCTGCGTGCTGCTGCTCGCGAGCTGCCTGTTCGCCGCGCGCTGGGGATTGCCCGACGGCGCAACGGCGCAAACCACCGGCACCTGGGCGGTCGACACGGTTGCCCCGGTTCAGCCTCTCAACGAAGCGTACAACCGCTTCACGCGCGCCGGCTCGGACGTCGTCATCTATCCCCTGTTCCACTACGTCGTGCTTGCCGGTGCTTACGCACCCTTCGTCGCGTGGGCGTTCCTCACCGGTCGGCTGCAAGCGCCGAGCGGCGAATTCCCGTACGGCGCCACGGACCCGGAGGGATTCTTCGCGATGCTCACCTGGGTGGCGTCGCTGATCAGCGCGCTCATGGCCTGCGGCACCATCGTTGCGGTCCACCTCATGACCCGCGACCTGTTCGGTGCGGCTGCCGCGCGCTACGCCGCGCTCCTTGCCGCGCTGATCGCGCCACTCTCGTACTACGGTGGCATGGCCAACCTCGACGTTCCGTATCTCTTCTGGACGTCACTGGCGCTCTGGCAACTCGTGCGCGCGGCGCTGCGCGGTGCGCTTCGCCACTATCTGCTGTGCGCCGTTTTCGCCGCGCTTGCCACGGCGACGAAAGATCAAGCCGCCGGGTTCTTCATCGTGTTGCCGTTGCTCATGCCGGCGCTGGTCTGGCTCGACCGCCGGCGACGCAGTCTGAACACCGGTGTTGCTGCCGTCGCGCTCGACGCGCGCCTGTGGGCCTCGGCGGCCACGGTGCTGGTCGCCTTCGCACTCGCGAACAATCTGCTGTTCGGCGGCTGGGACGGGTTTCAGCGGCATTTGGACTTCGTCGACAGGTTCTATGAGGCGAACCTCGCGGGCGGCGTCGCTGAAGAATCGCGCGGCGTCTTGGCCAGCCTTCTGCACAGCGCGCGCCTGCTCTGCGAAGTCGGTGGTCCAGTCCTGCCCGTGCTCGCGCTTGCCGGTCTGGCGCTTGCGGTGCGCGAGCGCGCAATGGCTGCACTCGTCGTGCCCACGTGCGCGCTCGGCTACTACATCGCCGTCATCCTTCCGACCGTTGCCATCTCGCGCTATCTCCTCGGCGTGGCGATCCTGGCCGCGCCGTTCGCGGGCTTCGCAATCGCGCGTGCCTTCGCCCAGCCACGTCTGTCCGTGCGCATCGCGGGGGTTGCGGCCCTCGTGCTTGCAGTGCTCTGGCAGGGCGCGCTGCTCTTGCATCTGCACGGAACGCTCAACGCGGACAGTCGCTACGCGATGGAACACTGGATTCGCCAGCACGTACCGCCTGGCACCGCCCTCGAGGCGTACACGCAGGCACGCTACCTTCCGCGGCTCGCGGATGGTTACCGTTACGAGATCGTGGGCAACTCTTTCAGCGCTGTATCGTACGACCTGCGAGGCGAGGAGCTGACGATGGAAGGCCTGCGGGCGCGTGACCCGAAATACATCCTGCTGCTGATCGATTCGCGGCTCAGCGGCGATCCGACGCGTGTTGCGAATGGACCCACCTGGGACTACTTCGCCGCCTTGCTCAACGGCAGCGCGGGTTATGAGCGCGTCGCGCGGTTCGAAACGCCGGCCTTGCTGCCCTACCGGCAGATTCACTCCGGCACGCAGCCCATCAGCATGCTGCTCGCCCGCGTCGCATCGTCCGAACACGCGGAGCACCCGGACGCGGCGGCGAAGGCGGACGCGGCGGCGAAGGCGGACGCGGCGGCGCACCCGTGATGCGCCGCCATCCCTGGATCGCCGTCCTGCTCGGCGTGATCGTCAGCGCGGTGCTGCTCCTGTTCGCGGCACGCGGCGTCGACGGGGCCGCGGTAAAAACCACGCTGGCCACGGCGAACTACTGGCTGGTCGCGCCGTTCCTGCTCGTTCTCTTTCTCTACTACTGGGTGAAGACGGTGCGCTGGACGGACCTCCTGTCGCCCGTCGCGCGCAGTCGCGCCTCGCAGCTCTTCCCTTCGGTGATGATTGGCTATGCCGGCAGCGCGCTGCTCCCGCTACAGCTGGGCGAGCTCATCCGCGCGTGGCTCGCAGCGCGCGGCCTCTCAATCCCCGCGCTGGCGGTGCTGATGTCGATTGCGCTCGAGCGAATCTTCGACCTGCTGAGCATCGTGCTGCTGCTGGGCATCGCGCTCGCGCTCGGCAAGTCCGTCCCTCCTCTGCTCATCTCCGCGGGCTGGCTCATCGCGGCGGGCTCGCTGGCTGCCGCCGGCATGATCCTCTTCTACGTGCATCGCACGCCGACCGTCGTGCGTTGGACGCGCTCGCTCACGCGCTGGCTCCCCGAGAAGCTCTCCGAGCGCATCGTGCGCCAGGTGGAAGCCGGAGCCGGTGGCCTTCAGGCGCTGCGCGACGGCAGGCTGTTGCTGCGAGCGCTCGCGACCTCAGTATTGCAATGGTTGTTCATGTGGGCGTGCGTCTGGATCAGCCTCGCGGCTGTCGGCATCGAGCCCACTGTGCTGTCGACGTTCGTGGTCCTGGTGCTGATGATCATCGGCATCAGCCTGCCGAACAGTCCGGGCTACGTCGGCAGCATCCAGCTCGCGTACGTGCTCGCACTCAAACCCCTCGGCGTCGATCCGGCCATTGCTATCGGCGCCTCCGTGTTTTTTCACGTGCTCGCGTACGTCTCCGTGGTGGTCGCCGGGCTGTTCTTTTTGCAGCGCGTCGGAGTCGGCGTTTCGGGCCTGCGGGCGGCTTTCGATCAGCGAGTGTGACGGCCCTCTCACCGGACTGTCGGATTGCTTTACACACCCCCTACGACGCCCGGGGCCGGGCATTCACAAAGTGTTGATTAACGGGCCGTTCCCGGGGTTGGTGCGGAAATTGCTTCAAAGGGGGAGCTAACCACGAAAAACAGGCCGCACGGATGGGGCCGAAACGCCATCCGGAGAGACTCAGTGACCGCATTCGACCCCGCCCGGCGAGGCAGCTCGTTCACTCGCGCCGCCCTTGCCGCCTTCGCGCTGCTCGTTGCCTTCGCCCATCCGGCGTTCGCCAACATCAACGACAACTTCGATCGGGCCAACAGCGCCACGATCGGCAACGGCTGGGTCGAAAAGAACGGCGGCGCCGCGTTCAGCATCAACGCCAACGGCGCGCAGAAGGCTGCGGCCGGCACCGGCTACCTGAACAACCTGGTCTACCGTCCGGCGGGTGAGGACGTCGCCGACGTCGAAGCCTCCGTCGAGTTCCGCCTGACCGGTGCTTCGCCCGGCTACCCGCAGCTCTTCACGCGCATCGAGTCCGCTACGGCCGACTTCAACTGGTACCTCGTCGGCTACATGCTGTACATCAACGACAGCAACGGCCAGGCGATTCTCGGCCGCCAGGTCGGCTCGCCGTTCGTGACCACTCTGGCGACGATCGCGCTGGCGCCGGCGCTGAACACCACTGACACGTTCCGGATGCGCCTGCGCGCCGTCGGCGCGAGCCCGGTGCAGCTCACCGCGTGGGTCGAACGGCTCAACGGCGGCAGCTGGCAGATCCTCGGTCAGGCGAGCTACAGCGACACGGCGGCCGAGCGCATCGTCGCGCCCGGCAGCGTGGGTTTCAGCGGCTACGTCGAAACCAGCTACACCTTCGACAACTTCGTCCGCACCAACCTGAGCGGACCGTCGAACCCGATTCCGATCCTGTCGGGCGTGAACCCGACGTCCGCCCTGCAGGGCGAGACCGGCTTCACGCTCACGGCCAACGGCAGCAACTTCGTCAACGGTTCGGTGGTTCGCTGGAACGGCGCGGACCGCACCACGACTTTCGTCAACTCGAACACTCTGGAAGCGCAGATCACGGCGGCTGACCTGGCCACGGCCGGCGCCGCGCTCGTCTCCGTCTTCACGCCGGCGCCCGGCGGCGGCACTTCGGGCACGCAGAATTTCACGATCAATCCGAACGCGACGCCGAACCCGGTGCCCGCGACTTCGGGTCTTGCACCGAATACCGCAACGGCCGGCAGCCCGCAGTTCACGCTGACGGTGAACGGCAGCAACTTCGCCACCGGCGCGGTGGTGCGCTGGAACGGCGCGAATCGCACGACGACGTTCGTCAACGCCGGTCAGCTCACCGCAACCATTGCGGCGGCGGACATCGCCGCGGCCGGCACCGCCTCGGTCACGGTCTTCAATCCCACGCCGGGCGGCGGCACGTCGAACGCGCAGACCTTCACGATCACCGCGGCGAACAACCCGGTGCCCACGACGACGGGCATCTCGCCGACGTCAGCGATCGAGGATGGCGCAGGCTTCACGCTCACGGTGAACGGCACCAACTTCGTCGGCGCCTCGGTGGTGCGTTGGGGCGGCGCCAACCGGACGACGACGTTCGTCTCGGCTACACGGCTCACGGCGACCATCCCCGCGTCCGATATCACGACTCCGAGCACCGTCTCGGTGACCGTGTTCAACCCGACCCCGGGCGGCGGCACGTCGAATGGCCAGACGTTCACGATCACCGCGGCCGGTGGCGGCGGCGGTACGCCGGCGCTGACGACGCTCAGCCCGATTTCGACGACCGCCGGCAGCGGCTCGCTCACCGTCACCATCAACGGCAGCGGCTTCATCTCGGGCTCGCAGGCGCGCTGGAACGGCAACAACCGCACGACCACGTTCGTCAACTCGAGCCAGATCCGCATCGCTCTCACCAGCTCCGACGTGAGCTCGCAGGGCATGGGCGCCATTACCGTCGCCAACAGCTCGAACGTGTCGCAGCCGCTCAGCTTCTTCATGATGCAGTCCGGCGGCGCGGTGTTCTTCGACGGCTTCAACCGCTCGAACAGCAACACCGTCGGCAACGGCTGGACCGAGAAGTACGAGCCGGCGTTCGCCGTCAGCAACAACGCCATCGCAGCCGGCGACACGTATCCGTTCGACTACCACGACGCGATCATCTACCGCACCAATTCGGGCGAGGATCAGCTCAACGTCGAGGTGGGCGCGGAGTTCGTGCGCAACACCACCGACCGGTTCGTGCAGCTGCACGCGCGCGCCCAGCGCAACACCATCCAGGATTCGGACACGCTGGAGAGCTACATCCTCTACATCGAGGACAACCTCTCGGGCAACGGCGGCATGGCCATCGCGGTGCAGCCGCCCGTGCGCGACGTGGGCGAGTGCATCATCTCGATCATCTCGTTCCCGCAGCCGCTGCAGAACGGCACCCGCTACCGCCTGCGCTTCCGGGTGCAGAACCCCTACCCGGTACAGCTCACCGCCATCATCGAGCGCTGGGACGGCAACGTGTGGCAGGCGTTCGCGTCGGGCAATTTCACGCACGACAACAACACGCCGCGCAATCCGAGCCCCGATTACTTCTGCCCCTACGCCCAGGTGCCGCTGCCGGTCACGACCGCGGGCACGGTGGGCCTGGCCAAGTGGTGGACACCGACCGGCTACGACAACTACCACTGGCGCTCGCTGGACAGCGGCGGCACCAGCATCCCGTCGGTGACGAGCATGTCGCCGAACTCGACGGCCCAGGGCAGCAGCGCGTTCACGCTCACGGTGAACGGCGGCGGCTTCAACTCCAACTCGGTGGTGCGCTGGAACGGCAGCAACCGCACGACGACGTTCATCTCCGGCACGCAGCTGCAGGCGGCGATTCCGGCGTCCGACGTCGCCAGCGCGGGCAACGCCACGGTGACCGTGTTCAACTCGGGCACGGGCGGCGGCACCTCGCCGACCTCACTGACCTTCGTGATCACGCCGCCGGTCTCCGCCTCGTTCGTCGACGAGTTCAACCGGCCGGACTCCGATGCGATCGGCAATAGCTGGATCGAGAAGATGGCCAATGCCTTCTTCATCGTGAGCCAGCGCGCCGCCAAGCAGAGCAACTCAGGCGACTACCGGGACAACCTGGTGTACCGCCCGGCCTCGGAGAACGTGCTGAACGTCGAGGCATCGATGCAGATGCGCGTGACCAGCACCTTCCCGGGCTACCCGCAGCTCTTCGTGCGCGGCCAGACGGGCACGATCGCCACCGCCGGCACGATGGACGCGTACATGATGTACGTGGACAACAGCGCCTCGCTGGCAGTGCTCGGCCGGCAGCGCGGCACCACGTTCGTCGAGACGCTCGCCTTCATCAACATCTCGCCGTCGATCAACACGACCGACACGTACCGGTTGCGCCTGAGCGCTTCAGGCACGACCAGCGTGCAGCTGCAGGCGTACGTCGAGCGGTTGAATGGCGGCAGCTGGCAGATCATCGGCCAGGCGAGCTTCACCGATACCGCCGCGAACCGCATCTCGACCGCGGGCACCGTGGGCTTCGGCGGCTACACCGAGAACACCTACAGCTTCGATACCTTCACGCGAACCGTCCTGCCGTAACGCAGGTCGCCAGCAACACAAAGGGGACAGCCATCCGGCTGTCCCCTTTTTCTTTGGCGCGGCGGCGCGCGAATCGCGAGCCGTCTGCCCCGCGCGGACGGCGCCGCGGGACTACGGCACGCGGTCGCAGGGATTCACGTAACCGCTCACCTGCGCACCGAGCGAGTGACCGTACGGGCACGTACCGGCCACGCCCGTGATGCGCATGTAGGTGGAACCGTCGCTCGCCGAGACCGCCGTGTCCTGCGAGTTGCACACCGGCAGGTTGGAGGCGTCGCCGACGTACACGTTCACCGGCACGCCGTTGAGCAGGAGCTGGGCGCCGAGCGAGCCATTCGCGTTGCGCGCGTACACCGGACGCACCATGAAACCCGTGCTCAGGCCGCGCAGCCGATAGACATCGGCCGGAGGAGGAGGCGGAGGCGGCGCGGCACCGAACGGAGAATCGGTCACCCACTGCGGGCCGGGGTTGCTCGAGCCGCCGTAGCGGCGCACGCCCGGACTCTGGCCGACGGCGTCGTTCACCGCATCGCCAGTGCCTTCGTCGAAGTGATACAGCGCCGCAGTCTGCGCATCGACTGAATGCGGCGCGCTCGGCGGCGTGAACGCTGCCGCCCACCGGATCGTGCTCGACAGGCGTAGCTCGTCGACAAAACCGTTATAGGAGGGATAGCGCTGCGGATCGGCGTCGTATTTTTCCGTGCCGATGCCGAGATAGTTGTCGACGTTGAGGTTGATGTAGTTCGGCACGCTGCTCGGCTGTCCGTTGCGATAGCTGATGTCTCCGCGCGGGCCGGTGCCCGACGCATCCAGCTGGCCGTCGACGTACACGCGGATCGCGCCGCTGCTCGCCTGGCGCGTGATGGCGACGTGGTGCCAGTTGTTGTCGGCGACGTTGCGCGTGCCGCAGATACCCGTGCCGTACACGCCGCCGCCCGAGGCGTTCGCCTGGAAGGTCCCGAAGGCCAGGCGCGCGCTGGTGCTGCCGTTGCTGAACATCGACAGGCCATAGTCGCCGTTGCGGTCGTGAGACCAGATGGCGCGGTCGAGGATGATGTTGCCGGTGATCCAGTTCTCGCTGTTGCCGGAGACGCAACTGCCGTTCGAGCGGTTGTCGGCGGCGCGCGCCTTCATCCAGAAATCGATGGTGAAATCGCCCGCGCCCACGTCGGCCGGCACGTGCGGATCGATGCGCACGGACACGCGGTTCACGTTGTTGCGGACGTCCGCGTAGAAACGCAGCGATCCGGCGTGGGCCGTGGCGAAGCTGACGAAGGTGAAGAAGGTGGCGAGCAGCAGCGAAGCAGAGACGGTGCAGCAGCGATGCATCGTGACACTCCTTGGTCGTTGTCGGGCCGGAAAGCTCCTTGTTGGAAGAGAAATCCGGCACTTCCTTGTTGAAACGCTGCGCGCGGTTGAAACGCAGCGCTCGCCGCGCGCAGCTACATTAGAAACTGCGCGCGCGGCCGCCACAAGATGCGAAAAATTTCAAACTGACGGCAACTGGCGACAAGCGAACGCGCAACGCACGACGGCAGGCAAGGTTTGTGACCGCGCGGTTGCAACTGTTGTCGGCGCTCACGATTCGTCGACAAGGTCTGTCGGCGCCCGCCGACAAAAACGGGTCGCGTGTGCTATTCGCCCAGTCGTGTGGTCGGAGCGAGTGTCGAGCTCGCTGATGCCTGCGCGAGCCGCGAGCTGCCGCGAGCTGCCGCGCTTAGCCGTTGCGCAGGCGGATGCCGGTGTAGAGCTTCACCAGGCTGCTCACCAGCGGCGGGAAGGGTTTCTCTTTCTCGGTAACGAAGTGACGCTTGAGCGTCGGCAACAACCGCTGGCGATGATCCGAGTACTGGCTGGCCCGCTCGCCGGTGCTCACTCGCAGCGCCATGTCGAGGAGCCGGGAATGTCCCGGTGTGCAGATCACGAGCTTGCCGCCGGGCTTGAGCACGCGGCCCATCTCGCGGCAGCAGCGCTCGATGTCGGGCACGTATTCGATGGCGCTCACCGAGACGATCGCATCGAAGTGCGCGTCGGGGAACGGCAGCTCTTCGGCGCTGCCCGAATGGAGCTGCGCGCGGATGCCGTGCTGCTCGAGGACGGCCGCCACCTCGCGATTCTTCGGATGCGGGTCGATCCCGTAAAGCTCATCGCCACGGCGTGCTAGCTCCGGCATGAACACGCCGCTGCCGTACCCGATCTCGAGGATGCGCGGATAGCGCGCCTCGCCGAGCAGGCGCCGCACGAGGCGAAAGCGCACCCGCTGCACCAAGCCGAGGAGCTTGCGGTAGTTCCAGTCCGCGTGGTCCACCTCGCTGGTGCGAATCAGCGCCGAAGGCGGCAGCAGCCGCAAGCTGTTGTTGCTCATCCCCTTGCCTCTTCTGGTGATGCAGTGGCGTCCTCGCCTCGCGGGCGCCACAGGAATTCGACGGTGTGCTTGCGCCAGCCGGGCACGCGCCCCAGGCCCGGAGTCCAGCCGTTGCCCAGGTAGAACATGCGCGCCTCGAGATTGTCGGCGTCCACGATCGCGCGACTCAACGTCACTCCGGACGCGGCCAGGCCATGCATCGCCTCGCGCAGCAGGTCCTGCGAGATGCGCAGGCGCGACGTCGCCACGAACTTGCGCTCGCGGTAGCGCGGCAGCAGGCCGAACGACAGGAGCTCACCCACCGGTTCAGGCGACGTGGCCTGCTCGACGCCGCGCATGATCGCCAGCGCCTCACCGACGGCCGCGACGCGGCCCGGATGGCGTAGCAGCGACACGAACATGGTCCAGCCGAGCCGCAGCCAGCCGCGACGCAGGCCGGCACGCATGAAGCCGGAAGAGTCGCCGGTGGCGACAATGAATCCTGCGGGCGCGCCGTCGACGTAGGCGACGGCGCCGAAGGTGAGTCCCCACTGCGGCAACGCGCTGTAGTAGAAGCGTTTCATGAAGTCGTCGCCGAGCAGCGCGACCGGGCTGTGCGACAGCAGCTGCGCGTGCAGACTCGCGAGGTCCGCCGCCGGCGCAGGCTGGCCGCGGCCGAACGCGACGAGTTTGTAGTCGTGCTGGCTCATGTGCGTGGCGTCTGCAGCAGGGAGAGCACCAGCTCGATCACGTCCGGCATCGACGGCAACGCGTCGTGCCCGCCGCCCGCATGCCAGAGCAGATTGCCGGGCGAGGTCTCGCGCACGCCCGGGGGCCAGGCCTGCGTCGCACCGTCGCCCGCGCCGTCGAGCGCGGCACTGTCGGCGGGTTCGATCCATTGGTCCGGATCGAGGCGCACCGTGAAGTAGCGGATGGCGCGCGTTGCGTCCGGCGCGATCCGTGCCGCGTGCGAATCGGCGCCGAGCCCGAACGGCGTTTCATCGCGCCGCGCGCCCTTGCTGCCGTTGAGATCCGCCTGCACGCCGCTGCTCGCGAACGCCGGGCACATCTGGCGATTGCCGGCGCCATCATGCCCGCACAGGGCATCGGTGCCGTGACTGGCGGGCGCCAGCCCGATCCACGTGTGCACGCGTTCCGGTGAAATGCGGGCCGCGTACCAGCGGCTGCTGAACGCACCCATGCTGTGCGAAACGATGTCGATCTTGCGAGGCGCCCGGCAACCGGCCTTGCCAGCCATCGCCGCCGCGTCGCTCAGCAACGCGATTGCTGCGGGCGCGATCTGCTCCGCGGCTGCCCGGACGTTGTCGCCGTCGTTCGGCCGCAGGTCGATCGCGCGCACCGACTCGCCCGGATATCCGCGTTGCTCGAGTGCGGAACGCAGCCCGGCCCAGTAACTCGAATCGAGACCCGAGCCATGCACCATCAGCACGGGCCGGCGCTCGAGGCTGGCGCACTTCGAGCCGTTCGCGGACGCGGCATCCGCCTGGGCGTCGCTGCTCTGTGGCGCGCCGCAAGCGGCCAGGAACAGGCCGAGCAGGATCTGCGCGGCCCGAATCATGCGGCGCGCCGCGAGCCGATCACCCGGGCCGGAACGCCACCGACGATCGAATACGCCGCGACGTCGCGATTCACGATCGCGCCCGCCGCTACCACGCTGCCCGTGGCGATCTGCGCCATGACCACTGCGTTTGCCCCGATCCAGCAGTCGGCTTCGACCGCGATGCGGCGCAGGCGTCCGCCTTGCAGCGCCATCGGCACGTCGGTGCGATCGAAGTTGTGGTAGTTCGGGCCGCTCAGGAAGCGGCAACCCTCGGCGGTGAGCACGTAGTTGCCGAAATCGCAGTGGTGCACGGTGTTGTACATACCGATCAGCACGTTGTCGCCGATCGACACGTCTCTGTACAGGAACACGGTGCCGAAGCCGATCATCACGTTGCGCCCACACTGGCGCAGCGTGAACCGATAGAACTCGTAGCGCACGATGGTGCCGACGAGGTACGGCACGAACGCCAGCATCTGCGTGCAGGTGAGGAAGATGAAATCCGACAGGCGCGACAGCAGCGCGAGTGGCAGCACGATCGGCCAGGTGAGGATGCCCGCCACGGCCATCGCGCTGCGCAGGGCGCCCGACTGACTGAACTGGTGATACTCGATCGGCGTCTCGCGGTCCGCCGTGATGCGTTCCTGCTGGCGCATGGGCGACCCGCCGTCAGCCCGTCGCCGGGCCGGAATCGAGCCGACGCATCTTCTTGAAGCGCTCTCCGTGCAGCGACTCTTCCACCAGCTCGACTTTCTGCGGCACTGCGTAGCGCGCCAGCTTGTCCTGGCAGAACTGGCGCATGCGCGCGCGGAACTCCGCCAGCGACTCGCCGCTCGTGAGCTTGACGCGCGCGAACACGATCTGGCCGGTCATCGGATGCGGCTGGCCCGTGACCGCCACGTCCTCCACGCCCTCCATGAGCTGCAGCACGCTCTCCACTTCGGCGGGATAGACCTTCTCCCCGCCGACGTTGATCAGCTCCGACTTGCGCCCGAGGATGCGCAGGTACTCGCCGTCGACCTCCACCGCGTCGCCGGTCTTGAACCAGCCGTCCGCGGTGAACGGGCTGGCATGATTCAGGTAGCCCAGCATCGCGGACTTCGCCTTGATCTCCAGCATGCCGTCGACCACGCGCGTCTCGAAGCCTTCGCCGCCGACCTTCACCCACAGAGAGTCGGACGACCTCGACTTCGAACGCAGGATGCCGACCTCGGAGAGGCCATACGTCTGCAGAAGCTTCACCTCGGGAAACGCCGCGTGAAAGCGCTTGAGCGTCGATTCCGGCATCACCTCGGTGCCATAGGTGACCATCTTCAGGCTCGAGAGGTCGTACTGGCGATAGGCCTCGCTGACCAGCAGCAGGTTGAGGAACGTCGGTGAGGTGGGCAGCAGCTCCACGCGATGGTCCTGCACCGCGCGGCAGATCGTTTCGGGCCGTCGGTCCTGCACCGTGACCACGCAGCCGGTGTTCGACAGGTTGTAGAGCAGCGTGTTGAAGCCGCCGATGTGGTCGAACAGCAGGAACGTGATGGTGCGCAGCGTGTGGCGCGGCACCGTGAACTTCTCGAGCATCGGCACGATGTCGTGCAGCGCCGCCTTGCTCTTGCCGGTGGAGCCCGAGGAAAACAAGATCAGCCCGGGATGACCGACCGTCTTGAGCCCGAGCAGCAGCTCGTGCCGTGGCTTCACGCCGGTCATCTCGATCTGCACCCGATCGGCATCGTCGATCGAAATGCAGCACTCCACCTCGGCGATCGCACGAAACTCCGGTTTTTTTTCCTCCACCGAGCTGGTGAGCGGCACGATCACCGCGCCGTGCTCGATGAGCGCCAGCAGCAGCGCGACCGCACGCGGCGAGAAATCCGCCTCGACGCTGGTGACGGCGCCGCGCGGCACGCCGCGCTCGGCGAGCAGGCGCCCGAGGCGCTGCATCTCGTCCGCGAGCCAGCCGTAGTCGGTGACGGCATCGCGCCACACGATGGCCGGCGCACCCGCGTTGTGCCGGAAGCGTTCGACGAGGAAGTCGACGTGCATCACACGCCTCCCAGGTACAGCACCTGGCCGGTGACGAACGCGCTGTCGCGACGCAGGAAGAAGTCGACGACGTTGCTGACGTCCTCGAGCGTGCCGAGACGCTTGATCGCCTGGCGCGCCACCAGGTTCGCGATCTTGTCCTTCGGCACCGAGCGGATGAGGTCGGTCTCGATGGGCACCGGTCCGACCGCATTGACAGTGATTCCGTATCCGGCCAGCTCACGCGCCATCACGCGCGTGAGCGCTTCCACTGCCGCTTTCGAGGCGACGTACGCGGCCTCTCCTTCCAGGTCGAGCGCCACGGCGACGGTCGTGAAATTCACGATGCGGCCGTACTTGTTCTTCTGCATCAGCTTGGCCGCCTCGCGAGCGAACAGGAAGGCGCCTGTCAGGTTCGTGTCCATCACGCGGCGCAGCGTGTCGACCGGCGTCAGCAGCGAGTGGTTCATCGAGGCGATGCCGGCGTTGTTGATCAGGTTGTCGAGCCGGCCGTGTTCCTTGCGCACGCTCGCGAACAGCTCCTTCACGCCGGCTTCATCGGCCACGTCCGTCGTGAAGTGCCGGTAGTCCGCGTGCGCCAGGTCGGCCGGCTGCCGGCTGCAGCCGATGACGCGATGGCCCTGCGCGAGGTAGTGCTCGGCCAGGTGGCGGCCGATTCCCTTGCGCGTGCCGGTGATGATCGTGACCGGAGCGGTCATGGTTGAGGTCTTGGCTTGAGCTTGCGTTCGGGCGGCCGGGCTCAGGCCTTGCGGCGAGCCGCCAGCTCCTGCGCGGCATAGGCGCAGAGCGTGCCGATCGTGCGATACGGGCTCGATCGCTGGGACAGCGCCTTCTCGTCCGCCAGGGCGACCGGCGTGCCGTACTTTTCCTCCACCGCCTGCTCGACGGCGATGACCAGCGACACCAGCGCCATGGAATCGAGCAGGCCGCCCTCGCCGAACAGGCGCGTCTCGGCATCGAGGGTCTTGGCGATCTCGATGCCCTGCTCCGCCGCCAGCTCGCGCGTGGCGGTGACGATGATTTCCTGGATCTGGCCGGGCTGCGGTTCGTGCGTCATGTCATGCGACCTCGGGTTGCGGCTGCATGATCCGCAGGCTCTGCGACTCCATCAGCCGCTCGGCGTGCCCTTTCATGGTCAGCACTTCGTACTTTTTCGCCATCAGATCGAGCGCCTCGCCGACCAGCGCCAGCTTCTCATCGCGCGGCAGATCCATGCCGGGGAAGAAAGCCAGCTCGCGCACGTCTTCCTTGCCGAGAAAATCGAGCGGATGCAGCAGGATCGACGGCTGCGTGCGCGTGAGCGCGCACATCGCCAGCGCGAACCGGAAGTACAGCCGCGCGATCGGGCGCGAGTACTTGCTGAGATAGAGGATGTAGCTCAGGTGAATGGGAATCTTGAGCATCGGCATGGTCGTGACCGGGATCTCGAGCAGCTGGCGCCCCTCGAGGTCCCAGCGATAAGGCTTGAGCGGCTTGAGCGCGTCCGCCCAGGTGCCGAACAGCGCCTTGCGCTGTTCCTTCTCTTCCTTGCTCAGGTTGCTGGTGGCGAAGAAATAGGCGCGCGCCAGCGGGTTGAGCAGATTGGGAAACACAGTGGCGTCGTAGAGGTAGCCGCGCTTGGCGAGCACGCGCAGCGTGGTGCTGGACAGGCTGAAGCCGGGCCCGCGAAATCCGACCGGCCGCACGCCGGTCGCCGACTCGATCGCCTGCTCGGCCTTCGCCAGCTCGGCGTCGAGCTGCTCCTCGCTGTAGAGGTGCAGCCATGGCTCGTGATTGAAGCTGTGGTTGCCGATCTCGTGACCGGCCTCGGCCAGGGCGCGCAGCGGCCCGCGATTGCGCTCGAGCGCGGCATCCTGGCCGACGATGAAGAAGGAAATCGTCAGCCGGCGCGCCTTCAGGAATTCGAGAATGCGCGGCACGGCCACGTCGAGGTACGACGGAAACTGCTGCCACGCCGGATCGCCGTGGGTCTTCATGTACGACCACTGGTTGTCGAGGTCGAGCGACAGGCTGGCCAGTGGCTTGGAGGTATTGATGCCGCTGGCGCTCATTTGCCCGCCAGGGGAGCGATCTTGACCGGCTCGCCGTTCGCCTTGAGCGAGCGCTGCGCGGCGTCCAGCACCTTGACCACGCGCAGCCCGTCGTAGCCATCGCTCACCGGGCGCTTGCGCGTCTTCACGCACTCGATGAAGTGCTTGCATTCGAGCTGCAGCGGCTCGCTCACCTTGATGTATGGCATCAGGATGTCACCGAAACGCAGGCCGACGTATTCGGCGAACGTATCGTAGTCGGTGTTCACCTGCGCGCCCTTGTCGTAGATGCGCAGCTTCTCGCTCGCCTCCAGGTCGTCGAACACCGCCATCTTGCGGCTGCCGACAATGGTGATCTTGCGGGTCTTGTGCGGATCGAGCCAGCTCACCTGCACGTGCGCCATCGCCTTGTTGGCGAAGTTCAGGCTGAGGAACACCACGTCCTCGATGTCCTTCTGCAGGTAGCACTGCCCGCGCGCGGAGACGTCAGTGGGCTCCTGGCCGAGCATGTAGAGGATCACCGAGATGTCGTGCGGTGCGAAATTCCACAGCGCATTCTCGTCGCCGCGCACCGTGCCGAGGTTGAGCCGCTGCGCATAGATGTAGTAGACCTGCCCGAGCTCGCCGTTCTTGATCATGTCCTTCAGCCGATTCACCACCGGGTGGTACTCCAGGAGGTGGCCGACCATCAGGATGCGCTCGTTGTCCTCGGCGATCTTGATGAGCTGCTCGGCATGACCCACGTCGAGCACCAGCGGCTTCTCGACGTACACGTCCTTGCCGGCCTCCAGCGCGCGCTTCGCGAGCGGGAAATGGCCCGGCGCGGTAGTCGCGATCACGATCGCCTGCAGCTCCTCGTCTGCGAGCAGCTCGTCGAACTTCGTCGTCAGCTTCGAACCCGGGTACTGGCGCACCGACTGATCGAGCTTCTTCTGGTCGAGATCGCACACGTAACGCAGGTTCGCCTCGGGAAGCTGCGAATAGTTGCGTGCCAGGTTCTTGCCCCAGCCACCGATGCCCACCACTGCCACTTCGACCATGTTGATCTTTTCCTCTCTGCGGTCTGTGCTCGCCTGTCGTCGATTCGTTCGTCGGCGCTCCTGCACGACTGCGCTCATCCGCCGCCCACGCCGCCGCCCTTGACCAACGCGGCGACGATCGCTTCCGCGGCGCGACCCTCGCCGAACGGGTGCGCGGTCCCGCCGGTGAATCCCGGCCGCGGCGGCTTCGCGAGCCACTTGCCGACGGCGACGAACACGGCCTCGCGTTCCGTGCCGGCGACCACATTGCCGCCTGCTTCGACCGTTTCCACCCATTCCGTCTCGCTGCGCAGGGTGACGCACGGACACCCGAGGAAGAACGCTTCCTTCTGAAGGCCACCGGAATCCGTGAGCACGAGGCGCGCCGAGTCGACCAGGCGAATCATGTCCAGGTAGCCGAGTGGCTCGATGAGCTTGAGCTGCGGCTTCGGCATCCACGCCGAGAGCTCGCCGCGCAGCAGCTTGGCTGTGCGCGGATGGACAGGAAAGACGAGGGGCAGGTGGCGCCCGGCCACTTCGTTCAGGATGCCGAGCAGGCCACGAAGCTGCTGCACCGAGGTGTTCTCGGCCCGGTGCAGCGTGACTACGCCGTAGCCGTTGGGCGCGACCTGAAGCCGCTGCAGGATCTGCGAACGCGCCTTTGCGAGCTCGCGTGCGTGCAGGACCGCGTCGTACATGACGTCGCCCGTGTAGACGGTGCGATCCGCCAGGCGCTCGGCAGCGAGGTTCTTCATCGCCGTGGGCGTGGGCGCCATCAGCACGTCGGAGATGTGATCGGTCGCGATGCGATTGATCTCTTCGGGCATTGCGCGGTTGAAGCTGCGCAAGCCCGCCTCGACGTGCGCGATGCGGATGCCGAGCTTGGCTGCCGCCAGCGCGCCCGCCACGGTGGAGTTGGTGTCACCGTAGACCACGACGGTGTCCGGCTTGCGTTCCACGAGAAGCTGCTCGATCCCTTCGAGCATCCGCGCGGTCTGCGTACCATGCGAGCCGGAGCCGACGTTGAGGTCGACGCCCGCGCGCGGAATCTCGAGCTCGCTGAAGAACACGTCGGACATGCCCGGGTCGTAGTGCTGCCCGGTGTGGACGATGAGGTCCTCGATCGGCGGACCGCCGTTCGCGTTGTGACGCGCCAGCGCGCGACAGACCGGGGCCAGCTTCACGAACTGAGGGCGCGCCCCGACGATGCTGACGGTCTTCATCGCGTGGCAGCGCCTCGAGAGTCTTTCCCCATGCTCATGTGCCGCCAGCTGCTCATGTCTCGAGAACCGCGATCTTTGTCGCGACGACCGTCAGCCGTAGAACCTGGCGATGGTGTCGACGACGTATTGAAGCTGCTCTTCCCTGAGCTCCGGGTAGATCGGGATCGCGACCGTTTCCTTCGCGGCGCGCTCGCTCTGCGGGCAGTCGCCTTCCTTGTAACCCAGGTAGGCGAAGCACTTCTGCAGGTGCAGCGGCACGGGGTAGTAGATCTCGGTGCCGATGCCGTTCTCGCCCAGGAAAGTCTTCAGCCGGTCGCGCTCGGCGACGCGGATGATGTACTGGTTGTAGATGTGGCGATAGCCCGACATCGTGACCGGCAGCTTGACGTGCCCGGTCAGCCCGGCACGGGCGAGGGCCGCGTCGTAGAAGCGCGCGTTGCGCTGGCGGCCGTCGGTCCAGGAATCGAGGTGATTGAGCTTCACGCACAACACCGCGGCCTGCAGCTCGTCGATGCGGAAATTGCCGCCGATGAGGGAGTGGTAGTACTTGGGCTTGCCGCCGTGCACTCGCAGCACGCGCAGCTTCTCGGCCAGTGCCGGGTCGTTCGCCGTGCACAGGCCGGCATCGCCGAACGCGCCGAGGTTCTTCGACGGGAAGAAACTGAAGCAGCCGATGTCGCCGATCGTGCCGGCGCGCCGGCCGTCGCCGTAGTCCGAGCCGATGGCCTGCGCGGCGTCCTCGATGACCTTGAGGTTGTAGCGCTGCGCGATCTCCATGAGCGGCTTCATGTCCGCGACCTGGCCGTACAGGTGCACGGGCATCAGCACCTTGATGTGCCCGCCGCCGCGGCGCATGAGCTTGCCGCCCTTGAACTCGCACTGCCCGTCGATGAAGGACTGCACCGCAGCCGGCGAGATGTTGTAGCTGACGGGATCGATGTCGACATAGATGGGCCGCGCGCCCACCCGCGCCACCGTGCCGCCGGTTGCGAAGAATGTGTACGGCGTCGTCAGCACCTCGTCGCCCTGCCCGACGTCGAGTGCCATGAGCGCGATCAGCAGCGCATCGGTGCCCGACGACAGGCCGATACCGTGCGCAGCCTGGCTGTACTTCGCCACGCGCTGCTCGAGCTCCGTCACGTACGGACCCAGGATGAAATGTTGCCCGGCGCAGACCTTCTCGATCACGGGCAGGATCTCAGCCTTCAGCGCCTGGTACTGCCCCTTGAGGTCGAGCAGCGGCACTTCCATCCTGCGAACGCTTTCGGGCTTGGCATTCATCGATGTCGCTCCGTATTTCCGGCGCCGGGCCGGTCAGGTCCTGGTGACGTCGCGCACGGCGTGACCGTCGCGATGATATTTGCGGCCGCAGGCGCTGCACGCGCCGTCCTCGGATTCGCCGGCGCCGAGGCCCATTTCCAGGCCGACGCCACAATAGCACGCCCATCCGCGCAGCCGGCCGGGGTTGCCGTAGACGATGCCGTAGTCGGGCACGTCGCGCGTGATGACCGCGCCGGCGCCGACGAAGCAGTACGCACCCAGCGTCACGCCACACACGATGGTGGCGTTGGCGCCGATCGAGGCGCCACGGCGCACGAGCGTCTCCTTGTATTCCGCCTTGCGCTCGATGTGACTGCGCGGGTTGATGACGTTGGTGAACACCATGGACGGACCGCAGAACACGTCGTCCTCCAGGATCACGCCCGTGTAGATCGAGACGTTGTTCTGGATCTTGACGTTGTTGCCGACGCGGCACTGCGGGGAGACCACGACGTTCTGCCCGATGTTGCAGCGTTCGCCGATCTCGCAGTCCTTCATGATGTGGGTGAAGTGCCAGATCTTCGTGCCCTTGCCGATGCGGCAGGGCTGATCGATCACGGCGCTCGGGTGCGCGGAATACTCGGACATCGCTGCGGTCGGCTCCCCTGGGATCAGCCCAAAGTCGAACGGTAAACGGGCCGCGCTGCCTCGGCGGGCGCCGCGCCGGCTGCCGCGCCGCGCGCGCCGCCGCTGGCGGTCGCGGGCTGCGGCGCGAAGTGCGTGCCGTAGTCGTCGAAGAAACTGTTGACGGTGCGGATCACTTCATTGTTGTTCAGCGTGTTGTTGACGAACTGCGCGGTGTTGAGCACGTAGAAGTCGCCGTGCAGCGTGCGCGGCTGCGGCACCAGCTGCGAGTAGTCGATGACCTGCAGCGGCTGCACCTTGATGGCGCGGTTGATGTGCAGCGTTTCGATGTCCGCCTGGTCGAAGTCCGGATACATCTCGCGCAGCCCCGCCAGGAAGCGCTCGCGGATTTCCTCGTCGGGCGCGCGCAGCAGCGGGTCGTCGGACAGGACGTATTTCGGCAGGTAGGTCACGTGCAGACCGTTGGTCTCGGCCGGATCGACCACCGTGCTCATGCCGATCACACCGGTGAACGGAATGCGCTCGTCGCCGATGTTGAGCACATAGTACGGGGTGAAAGCGCGCCGCGTGCCCAGCACCATGCAGATGACGCCGAGGTATTCGACGTCGCGGCCGCTCTCGTTCATCGCCACCAGGGCCGGATCGGCCACCTGGCGCAGCACGCTGACGGGGCCGGTGAAGATGACCTTGTCGAACTTCTCGGTCTGGCCGTCGACGCGCACGTGGATTCCGCCACCCGCTTCAGGCGCGACGCCCTGCACCTCGACGCCCAGGCGGATGTCGCCGCCGCGCGCCGCGATCAACTGCTCGAGCCGGTCGAATACCGTCTTGTACCCGCCGCGCACGTGGCCCATGTGCTCTTTCTTGGCCGAGCCGTCGCGGGCCGAGAACAGCCGCTTGATGTAGCACCAGATGAACACCGCCGACACGCGCCGGTAGTTCTCGCCGAGCTTGGCGAGCAGCAACGGCCGCCAGAACTTCTCGAAAGTGGCGCGCCCCGAGGTGCGGATCAGCCAGTCCTCGACATTCACCTTTTCCAGGCGCCGCCAGTCGTTGATGCGGGCGCAATAGAGAATGGTGAGGGCGAGGCGGAACTTGCTCCACAGCGACAGCGGCGGGAACTTGAGGAACTCGGCGTTGTTCGACAGGCCGTGAAACTTGTGGTCGACGTAATAGCCGGTCCTGGTCGCTCCCCAGCGCAGCTCCGCGCCGAGGCCGATGTCGCCGATGAAACGAATGAGCGGCGCGTCCGAGGGCAGGATGACGTGATAGAAGCGGTCCCAGACGTAGCGCCCGAAATCCTGCCAGGTGGCGAGCCCGCCGACCTGCCTGGCGCGCTCGAACACGGTGACGGAATGGCCGTTCGTGCCCAGGCGCTGCGCGAGCGCCAGGCCCATCAGGCCGCCACCGATGATTCCGATGCGCATTCAGCGGGCCCGCATCAGGCGCTTTGCTGGCGCGAGGCCGCGGTGAAGCGGCGCTGCCACTCGATGGTGCGCTTCAGTCCCTCGTCCACGCTGACCTTCGCGCGCACGCCGAGCAGCTTCGCGCACAGCGCGGTGTCCGGCACCCTGCGCATCACGTCCTCGTACTTCTTGCCGCTGAACGACTCGTACGGAATGAACTGGATGTTCGGCTCGCCGCTCTTGCCGGCCAGCCGGTGGATGCGGCGCGCGAGCTCGAGGATGGTGATCTCCTCGGTGTTGCCGATGTTGATGATCTCCCCGTTCGCTTCGGGTCGCAGCATCGACTGGTAGATGCCTTCGACCGTGTCGCTCACGTAGGTGAAGCTGCGCGTCTGCAGGCCGTCGCCGTGGATCGGGATCGGCTTGTCGTTGAGCACGCAATCGATGAATACCGACTGCGGGCCTCCCCACCAGGTGGTGTTCTGGTTCGGGCCGTACGAGCCGAAGAAACGCAGCAGCACCACCGGGAAGCCATAGGCGTCCTGGTAGGCGAGCGCGAGATGTTCGTCGAAGAGCTTGGACACGGCATACGCCCAGCGCGGCGACTTCGAGTTGCCGATGACGTGGTCGGTGCCTTCCTCGCTGAACGGCAGCTTCGGATTGCGTCCGTAGACGTCGGAGGTGGATGCGAGCACTGCCTTGCAGTTCAGCCGCCGGGCGAATTCGAGCGCGGCCTCGGTGCCCTGGTAGTTGATCTTGAGAGTGTCGATCGCCTTGCCATAGCGCGGGATCTTGAACGCGGCGAGGTGCACGACCACGTCGAAGTCAGTCGCGAGATCTGCGAACGTCGCCGTCTCGGTGACGTCGCGCTGCAGGAACTTGAAGGAGCGGCTCTTCAGCGCCTCGGTGAGGTTCTCGATGCGTCCCATCGACAGGTTGTCGATGCCGACGATCTCGTGGCCGTCGGCGAGCGCGCGCTCCGCGAGGTTCGAGCCGAGAAAACCGGCCACACCCGTGATGAGGAACTTGCGCGGTCGATTCGTCATTGCAACCCACCTTCGAGGCTTGTCGAAATTATGTGTTCGTCAGCCGCCGCGCGCCGAGCGGCACGCGACGTCCGGAAGACGGTCCACAACGCTGCGGTGCACCAGTCGATTGAATTTGTTGTGGAATTTGGCCGCGGAGTATACGTGCCGCACCCTCCCGGGGGGAGTGCTTCAGTTCACACCGGAACATGCACCAAATCGCCGTCCGGAGCGGTTCGCCGCCCCCCGGGATGTTAACTGGACCGATGTTACCCCCGCGGCGGCGCGCGGTCGGCCCCGGGGGCCTCCTGGCGCCCGTCCACGGCGCGCTTGATGCTGGTGCCGAGGAAGAACACCTCCTCGTAATAGCTCTTGGATTGCATCGCCAGGACGCCCAGGCTGATGAGCTGGATGGCCAGCATGAGCGAGAGCAACCCGACGATGAAGGTGTGCGGGAACTGCTGGTAGGCGACCGCCACCGCCGCGGAGATCCTGTCACCCGCCACGGGTCCCAGCGCCTCGTAGGCGTCCGCGAAGTGCATCACCATCCAGAAGTTGGTCCACAGCGCGAAGGCGAGCAGCACCAGCCCCGGCAGAATGAAGAACATGAAGGGCCGGAAGATGAAGCCCTGCAGGATGGTGGCGAAGATGTGGCGCACGATGCGCATGCTGGAACGGCGCTTGGGCGCCGCCATCTGGCGGCTCCAGTCGAGGTGCGCCGGGATCTGCTCGATGCGCCCGCGCAGGATCATCGATTTGTAGATCGACTCGGGCATCACTTCCATGCCGATCGAACGCAGCACCAGCGAGCGTGCAAACTCGCCGTCGTACACGCGCACCATGCAGGTGAGCGTCGAGAGGTTGCCGTGTGCGAAGAACGACAGGAAACGGTTCGCCCAGATGCTGAGCGTGCGCCTCAGCCACGGCACGTTGGAAATGCGTCCGTCGGCCATGTAGGGCGAGGCCAGCACGAGCTGCGCGCGCGCCGCGCGGATCTTCTCGAGCAGCGCACCGATGTGCTCCGGCGCATAGCTGAGATCGATGTCGAGGATCGCGACGTAATCGCCGCGCGAGTTGGCGAAACCGGTCTTGAAACCCTGGCCCAGGCCGAGGTTGGTCGGATGGTGGATGACGCGCAGGTTGCCGTAACGCGCGCGCTGCGCCTCCGCGATCTGCCCCGTGGCGTCCGAGCTGCCGTCGTTGATCAGCAGCACTTCGAAGCGGTAGCGCTGCTCCTGCGTGCGCAAGTACGCCTGCACCACAGCGAGGTTCTCTTCGAGAATTGCCGCCTCGTTGTAGGCGGGCAGCACCACCGACACGAGGGGACGCGAATCGCTGCTCATCGTTCGATGGGCTCCGCTGGGTTCCGGCTCGCCGGCGTTCGACGGGGGCGTGAGGCCTCCTCGGTTTATTGTCGCCTGCCGCTGCAGGGCGCCGCGTGCCGCGTGCCGCATCGTCGGCAGGTCCTCCCGTTCGGCGGCGAGTCTACTGGATGCGCGTCACACTGGGCAACGCGCACACTGGCGCCCGCGCGCGCTTTCCGTTAGATAGGAGAGTCGTTCGCGAGAGCGAAGCACAAGAACAAGGCGCCCCGCCAAAGATCGGCCAAAGATGTACTACTCGCTCCTGCCCGAACTGATCCAGAGAGCCGCCGCGCGCCGCGCTGAAGACACGGCTCTGCGTTTCAAGGGACGCGCCCTCGCCTACGGCGAGCTCGCGACGCTCGTCGAACGGGTTGCCCACGGACTGCTCGCGCTCGGCCTGAAGCGCGCCGAGCGCGTCGCGGTGTACCTGCCGAAACAGTTCGAAACGGTCGCATCGTTCTTCGGCGCGAGCCTCGCCGGCGGCGTGTTCGTGCCGGTGAACATGCTGCTCAAGCCCGACCAGGTGGCGCACATCCTGCGCGACTGCAGCGTGCGCGTGCTGGTGACGTCGGCGGAGCGCCTGAAGGAGCTCGAAGCGGTGCTCGGGGAATGCCCGGACCTCGCGCATATCGTCTTGGTGGGCGACGCGCCCGCGAGCACACCCGCGGGCAAGAAGATGCTCACGTGGGAGACGCTGCTCGCTGCTCCACCGGGGAAGGCGCATCGCGTGATCGACGGCGACATGGCCGCGATCCTCTATACGTCCGGGAGCACGGGCAAGCCCAAGGGTGTCGTGCTGTCCCACCGCAACATGATGGCGGGCGCGAAGAGCGTTGCCGAATACCTGCAGAACCTGCCCGAGGATCGGCTGCTGGCCGTGCTGCCGTTCAGTTTCGACTACGGCTTCAGCCAGCTTTCGACCGCGTTCCTCTCCGGCGCCAGCGTCACGCTGATGGACTACCTGTTCGCGCGCGACGTCGTCACGATGGCCGCGAAGGAACGCATCACCGGCCTCGCCGGCGTGCCCCCGCTCTGGATCCAGCTCGCGGAGCAGAACTGGCCGGCGGAAGCGCGCGACAGCCTGCGCTACATCACCAATTCGGGCGGCGCGATGCCGCGCGCGACGCTCGATCGCCTGCGCGCGGCCCTGCCGAAGACCAAGCCGTTCCTGATGTACGGCCTCACCGAGGCGTTTCGCTCCACGTTCCTGCCGCCCGAGGAAGTCGATCGTCGGCCCGATTCGATGGGCAAGGCGATTCCGAATGCCGAGATCCTGGTGGTGCGCCCCGACGGAACGATCTGCGACGCGGACGAGCCGGGCGAGCTGGTACATCGGGGAGCACTCGTGGCCCTGGGCTACTGGAACGATCCGCAGAAGACGGCCGAACGCTTCAAGCCCGCGCCGGGTCAGGATCCCGGGCTCGTGCTGTCCGAGCTCGCGGTATGGTCCGGCGACACGGTCCGCCGCGACGCCGAAGGATTCCTGTATTTCATCGGCCGGCGCGACGAGATGATCAAGACGTCGGGCTATCGCGTCAGCCCGACGGAAGTCGAGGAAGTGCTGTATGCCACCGGCCTGGTGCGCGATGCGGTTGCCGTCGGCGTGAGCCATCCCGGGCTCGGCCAGGCTGTCGTCATCGTGGCCGCAGCCGCGGACGGCCGCACGGCTGACAGTGATGCGCTGCTCACGCAGTGCCGCCAGCGTCTGCCGACGTTCATGGTTCCTCTGCACATCGAATGGCGCGACGCCTTGCCGCGCAACCCGAACGGCAAGTTCGACCGCTCGCGGCTCGCGAGCGAGCTGAAGGGCCTGTTCAACGGGGCGCCCAAGTGACGCTGCTCTTCTCCCAGCACGCTTCGCACACCGGCTTCGAGGCCGCCGACGACTGCCTTCAGATCGGCGGCCGGCCGCTGACGCAGCTCGCGGACGAGGTCGGGCGCACGCCCTTCTATGCCTACGACCGCCGATTGCTCACACAACGCGTAGAGCAACTGCGCCGCGAGTTGCCGCGCGAAGCGCACCTGCACTACGCCATCAAGGCGAACCCGATGCCCGAGGTCGTGCGCCATCTCGGCGCGCTCACCGACGGCCTCGACGTCGCTTCCGCCGGCGAGCTCGCGATCGCGGTCGCGAGCGGCGTCGATCCGCGTACCATCAGCTTCGCCGGGCCGGGCAAGAACCCCGGCGAGCTGCGCGCCGCGATCGAGGCCGGCGTGACGGTGAACATGGAATCTGAAACGGAGATGCGGCGCCTGGCCGCGATCGGGCGCGAGCTGAAGAAGCGGCCGCGCGCGGCGATCCGCGTCAATCCGGATTTCGAGCTCAAGACCTCCGGCATGAAGATGTCCGGCGGGCCCAAGCAGTTCGGCGTGGACGCCGAACGCGTGCCGCAGATGCTGGCCGAGCTCGGCAGCCTGCCGCTCGAGTTCATCGGCTTTCACATCTTCAGCGGCTCGCAGAACCTGCGCGCCGAGGCCATCTGCGAAGCGCAGCGCAAGAGCGTCGCACTCGCGATCGAGCTGGCGCGGCATGCGCCCGGCCCCGTGCAGCTGCTCAACATCGGCGGCGGCTTCGGCGTGCCCTACTTTCCCGGCGAGACACCGCTCGAGCTTGCGCCGATCGCCGAGAACCTGCGCAGCGTCGCCGCACAGGTGCGCGAGCATCTCCCGGAAGCTGAGTTGGTGCTGGAGCTCGGCCGCTATTTCACAGCCGAGGCCGGCATCTACGTGAGCCGCGTGATCGATCGCAAGCTGTCCCGCGGCCAGGTGTTCCTGATCACTGACGGCGGGCTGCACCAGCACCTCGCGGCCTCCGGCAACTTCGGCCAGGTGATCCGCAAGAACTATCCGGTGCTGGTCGGCAACCGCGTGCGCGGCGCCGAACGCGAAGTGGTGTCCGTGGTGGGACCGCTCTGCACGCCGCTCGACCTGATCGCCGACCGCATGGAAATGGCGCGTGCGGATATCGGCGACCTGATCGTCGTGCTGCAATCCGGCGCGTATGGACTCACCGCGAGCCCGCTGCGTTTCCTCGGCCACCCGCCGCCTGCCGAAATCCTCGTCTAGTGGCCCTATCCGCGAAGTTGCTTTCGCGTGCTCCATCCTTTCTCGAGACGGCCTTCAGGGCCAGCTCGAGCGCCCTCGCAAGCACGTAGCACGTCAAGAGCGCGTTGCGATCACGGATGCGCCGCTCGGTCACGTACAGGTCCGCAAGATCTGCGTGATCGATTGCGCCGTTGAGGAGCGTTCCCGCTGTCAGCCGGATTACGTCCGCCATCTCACGATCGTGGCACGCCCACTCGTTCATGGTGCAGCGGGTCGTCATCGCGTAGGCTGTGAGCATGCCCGTGGCGCCCTTGCCGAAAGCCGCGCTTTCTCAACCACTGCCGCCGCTGCTGCACCTGCTCGATCGACTCGCCTCTGGCACCGTCAGTGCGCGCGCTCTTGTTGAGGCTTGCCTCGCGCGCATCGAGGATCCGCAGGGTCAGGGTCGCGCGACGTTCACCAAGGTGCACGCGGAGCGCGCGCGGCGCGAAGCCGACGCCGTAGATCAGCGACGACGAAGCGGACACCACGTCCCCAAGCTCGCGGGCCTGCCTGTGTCGATCAAGGACCTGTTCGATCTCGAAGGCGACGTCACCACCGCGGGCTCGGTCGTCCTGCGCGATCTGCCACCCGCCGCCGCCGACGCGCCGGCGGTGGCGCGCCTGCGCGAAGCCGGCTGCATCGTGATCGGGCGCACGAACATGACCGAGTTCGCGTACTCGGGCGTCGGCCTCAATCCACACTACGGCACGCCCTTGAGCCCGTTCGACCGGGAGTCGCGGCGTATCCCCGGTGGATCGTCTTCGGGCGCGGCGGTCGCGGTGAGCGATGGCATGTGCGCGGCGAGTCTCGGCACCGACACCGCTGGCTCGGTGCGCATTCCGGCCAGCTTCGCCGGCCTGGTGGGTTTCAAGCCGACAGCCTGGCGCGTTTCACGCAAGGGGGCGATTCCGCTCTCGACCACGCTGGATTCCGTGGGCCCGCTGGGTCGCACCGTGAGCTGCTGCGCGCTGCTCGATGCAACGCTCGCCGGCATGGAGACGCGCTCTGAACCGCCGCATGGCCCGAAGGGCCTGCGCCTGCTCGTGCCGACCACACTCGTGCTCGACAACCTCGATCAGCACGTCGCGACGGCTTTCGAGCGCACGCTGTCGGCGCTGGCAAATGCGGGCGCGAAAATCATGCACGCGCCGATCCCCGAACTTGCCCGACTGCCACAGCTCAACAGCCGCGGCGGCATCGCCGCTGCTGAGGCGTATGCGTGGCACAAAGACCTGCTGGAACGGCGCGGCGCCGACTACGACCCTCGCGTATCGATGAGGATCCTGAAGGGGCGCGACCTGAGCGCCGCCGACTACCAGGACCTGCTGCGCGAGAGGACGGAGATAACGCAGCGAGTCGGGTTGCTCGCGGCAACGTTCGACGCCATGGCGCTGCCCACGGTGCCGATCGTCGCTCCGCGGATCGCGCAGTTCGACAGCGACGAGCAATATGTTGCGCTCAACGCCCTCGTTCTACGCAATACCGGGATTGCCAACTTCCTCGACCGCTGCGCTATCTCCTTACCGGTCCACCGCGAAGGCGAAGCGCCCGTCGGCTTCATGCTCATGGGCGAGCACGGCGCGGATCGCACGCTCCTGTCCATCGCGACCGGAATCGAACCTCACATTTGCCCCGCCATCGTCGCGACCTAGGCGTCCCCGAAAGTACCCACTCCGCACTCTGCGCCTGCCACGCTACGGCACGAACTCGTACGCGCCGATGTCGATGCGCGAATCCGTCGCGCGATTCTCGCGTCGGGCCCGGTGCACGTACTGATACGCGGGCGCGAGGCTCATCCCCTGCGCGCTGCCGGGAGCCGTGCCGGCGTTGATCGCCGGTGAGCCCGTCGTCAGCCGGTAGTCGAAGCCGTTCTCGTTGACGAAGCCCGGCGCGTTGGTCGTCAGGTTCGTCGTCGCCTGCACCACGCCCCCGCCCGGCACGCTGCCGCCACCCACGAACAGGTTGTTGATCGTGCGCACCAGCGCGGTACCGCCCTGGTACTGCAGGAACGAGCCCGAGCCGCGGTCGTTCACGAACGAGTTGTTCACCAGGTAGAGCTGGTGCGTGCGCCCGCCTGAAAGGCCCTCGGTGCCGTAGTTCATCAGTGCCGAGTTCTCCGTATTCGGGCCCTGCTGCAGCAGGTTGCCGACCACGAACGTGAGGCCGCCATTGGGCACGTCGATGGTGTAGCTCGAGTTGCCGGTGGTCTCGTCCATGATGCGGTTGTAGAGGATGTGGTTCTCGGCCGCGCGCGTCTTGAGCGTGTGCCCGACCTGCGCGTGGTGCGAATAGTTGTTGCGGAAGACCAGGCGCTCGCCGTCGTCCACGTAGACGTTGTGGTTGCGACCCGGGTCGCCGAACCCGTTGTTGGCGAACTCCGAGTACTCGAACAGCAGCGTGCCGTAGGCGCCCCCGAGGAAGCCGTCCTCGTTGTCGTGGAAGTAACCGTTACAGATCGAGAGGTTGCTGCCCTGGTTGCGGATGCCCGCGCCGTTGAGATCGTCGACGCGCGCGCCCGAGAATTCGATGTTCTCGACGCTGATGCCGGTGCCGCGCACCACCATCAGGCCCATGCCGTTGTTGCGATCGTCGCCCGAGACGAACGGGATGCGCCGGTTGCCCTGGATGTGCGCACGCCCGCCGACTCCGCGGATGGTGACGCCGTTCTGCCGCCAGACGGTCACGTCGTCGACGTAAGTGCCCGCATCGATCTCGATCACCGAGCCCGCGACCGCCGCGAGCTGCGCGGCGCGCAGCGTGGCGTATTGCTTTCCGGGGCCGACTGTGAGGATGTTCGACGGCCGGAAGCTCGACGCCACGCCGCTGCCGCTGACCGTGACCTGCCGCGTCCCGACGAACACCAGGTTCTGACTGCTGCCCGGTACGTCTTGTCCCGCGTCCTGCGTGAAAGCGATCGTGTACGTTCCCGCGCCGAGACCGTTGCGCGCATACCCGAAGCTGCAAGCGTTCGCATCCTGCGCCACCGGGATGGTGGTGAGCGGTTCGACGCCGGAGCCGTCGATGTCATCGGGCGTCACGTTGCCGGCGAACACGTAGATGCGATTGTCGCCGAAGCGATCGATGTAGCTCGAGTCGACCGCGCCGGAGAGCGCCGCCGAGGAGCCGCTCACCGTCACGGTGGCATCGTCACTGGCCGTGCCGCCCGCGCCCGTGCAGGCGAGCGCGTAGATCGTCGTCGCCTGGATGCCGCTGACGGCCTGGCTGCCCGACGTCGGCCTCGATCCGTTCCAGCCCCCCGATGCCGTGCAACTCGTCGCGCCGGTGGACGACCACGTCAGCATGGAGCCGCCCCCGCTGGCAACGGTCGTCGGATTCGCGCTGAGCGTCACGGTCGGCGCCGGCGGGGCACTGGAACCCACCGTCACCGTGCGTGAAACGCGTGCGCGCGACCCGACGCCCGGGCAGGTGATCGTGAAGACCGTCCCGCTGCGCAGGTTCCGGATCGTTTGGCTGCCGGAGGTGGCCTTGATGCCGCTCCAGCCGCCCGAGGCCTCACATTCCTGCGCGTTCGTAGCATTCCATTGCAGCGTGACGTTGCCTGCGACCGCGACGTTCGACGGCGTGGCTGTGAAGGTCACGGCCGGCGGCGGACACGTTTGCCCCGTCGGACACGTGGGCAAAGCCCGATCGACCGCGACAGTTGCGCGCTCACTGGCCCAGCCGCCGCTGCCGGAGCAGGTCAGCGTATAGGTCTGAGAGCTCGTCAGCGCTGCAGTCTGCTGACTGCCCTGCAACGGACGCGAGCCGCTCCACGCGCCCTGTCCGAAGCATGACGTTGCGTTGGCAACACTCCAGCTCAACGTCGCGCGCTGCTGCTGACCGATGGTGGCCGGCGTCACGTCGAAGTCGATCACCGGCGAACCCGCAGCGTTGTACGCGGTCACCGTCGCGCTGCGCGACACGTTGCCGCCCGGACCCGTGCATTGCAGGGTGTAGGTGCGATTGGTGGTGATGCCGGTGAACGACTGGCTGCCCGAGGTCGCGCGCGAGCCGCTCCACGAGCCCGAAGCCGTGCAGCCCGTGGCGTTCGCGGAATTCCACGTGACAGTCGATGCGCCGCCAAACGGCACCGTCTTCGGACTGGCCGTCAGCGTGAGCGTGGGCGCGGGCGTGGAGGCCTGCACGCTCACACTCGCTGAGCGCTGCACGCTGCCCCCCGACCCGGTGCAAGTCAGCACGTAGGTGCGGTTCGCCGTCAGCGCGCCGGTCGACGCGGTGCCGGAGGTGAGCCGGCTGCCCGACCAGCCGTTCGAAGCCGTGCACGACGTTGCGTTCGTGCTCGACCAGGTGAGCGTGGACGAGCCGCCGGAGGCAACTGTCGTCGGGTTGGCGCTGAAGGTGAGCGTCGGTGCGGATGCGCCTCCCACCGTCACTCGCGCCGTATCGCTGCCTGAGCCACCGGCACCCGTGCAGGTGAGAGTGAAGTCCGTCGTCGCCGTCAGCGGTCCCACGCTTTGCGAGCCTGAGACTGCCTTGTTGCCGGCCCAGCCTCCCGACGCCGTGCACGAGGTCGCGTTCGAGGAGCTCCAGCTGAGCGTCGAAGACTGACCGGAAGAAATACTGGCCGGATTCGCGTTCAACTGCACTGACGGTGCGGGTGCGGTCCCTCCTCCGCTCGCGGGGAAGATCGCCCACTGCGGCTGGCTGCCGTAGCCCGACAGCGGATAGCCGCCGCGCGTCGTCAACCGGCTCCACGCCTGCTGCGCGTTGGCCACGCCCGCCTCAACGGCGACCGCAGCTGCGGCCTGCAGGTTGGCCGGATACGCATCCGGGCCGTCCCAGCCGATCATCTGGCCCGAGCCGACGCCGAGGATGTTCATCATCGTCGCGGAGCCGCACTGCGCGTTGAACAGCGCCTGCTCCTGCCCGCCGATGTCGTTGGTGCCGCGGAACGCGTCGTTGTTCCAGCCGAAGATCACGTTGCGGCGCCAGTCGGTACAGTTCGTCACGAAGGCGCTCGAGCCGCCGGCGTAGCGATCGCCGCGCACGTACGGCCAGTAGCTCGAAGCGAGCACCCAGCACATGTTGGGATCGGTGAGACGCCCGACCGGGAACTTCGCCTTCCAGGCGAGTACGGGCTGAGCTTCGCTGAAGCCCATCGCCACCATGCGACCGAAGGCGTAGGTGAGAAAATCGTCCATCCAGCTCGCGATCCAGTCGTCGAGGCCGAGCCAGTTGGCCGCACCCGTGTTGGTCACGTAGCCGAGCGGGTTGCTGTCCACCCAGTTGTTGCGGAAGTACGTGATGTTGTTCTGCAGTTTCGCCTTGAGGTAGCTCTTGAGCGGATGCGAATCGGGTGTGAGGTACGCAGCTTCAGTGAGCGTGCGCAGCGCCCAGGCCTGGCCGCGCACCTGGTCCCACACCACGAGTCCCTGCGCACCGCCATGCCGGCTCGACTCGCCGTAGAACAGCACCCAGTTGCCCCACATGACCAGCTCTTCCATGAGGTAGTAGTCGCCGGTGATCAGGTAAGGCAGGTAGGCGAGCGACGGATGATGCGAGGCCTCGGGGAGCAGGCCTCCCGTCGAGCACGTGCCGCCGCAGGCCGGGAAATTGCCGAAGATGCCGCTCCCGCCGAGGATCGACAGGTTCGGATTGGCGTCGAGCGTCGGCGGCTGATCGGTCGTCTTGTCGCGATAGTGCATCGGCCACGCGCCGGCCTGCTCGCCGTAGCCGATCGTCGCGCGCCGCGCACGATCGTCCTGGCTCAGGATGAATGCCGCCTGGAACGCGGGCAGCGGTGCGATCTCGAAGCGCCCGCCCGGTGAGGGCATGTTCGGCTCGAGATCGCCGATGGACATCACGCCGGGGTTGGTGCCGAGGCCGCTCAGCCACCCGTTGAGCGCATTGCTCGAAACCTGCACGCGCGTGTCGTACGAGGGCACGGCTCGAGTCGCCATCAGGTAGGTGCGGTCGTGACGCACGGAGTAGGAAGGCTGTGTGCCCCACCACACGACGCGCCGCCAGCGGCTCTGCCGGTAGTGGTTGACGGAGTTCTGCGTGTACACGGCGCCTCGGCCCGCGACGTTCACCGTGAGGTTGTACGTGTAGTTGCGCGGACCGGCTTCGAACGCCCAGTTGTTCTCGACCACGGCTTCGACGCGCACGCGCTGCAGGCCCTCGTACGCGCGAACGTAGAAGCGCGCCTGCAGGTGTGGGTGCGCAGCACCCGAAGCGGTGCGCACCGGCGCGCTCAGGATCCACTCGCGCGCGAGCGGTCCGGCGAGCCACGTGGCCGGCGTGCCGGATTGCAGCAGCGTGCGTGCCGAAGCCGTGTACGCGGTTCCACCGATGTTGAGCGACACGTTCGCATCGAACGTCGTCGCGAGCAGCGCCGCCGGTGTGGGCGCCGTGCCGCCTGGCGCGGCTCCTGTATTGGTGAGGGTCACCACCTGCGAGCCGCTTGCCGGCAGAGACGGCAGCACGGCCGTGAGGACGCCGTGGCGCAGGCTCCCGTCCGCGTGTGTCGCCTTCTTGTCGACCTGCAGCGGGATGGTCGTCGTGCCGACTCGCGCCCCGAGCGTGGCACCCGCCGGAACGTCACCCGGCTTGAACACCTGGCCGAACGTCACCGGCACGTTGCTCTGCGCCGATGACGTCGTATTGTCGATCGTGACCGTCGTCAGGTCGGCCGCGAAGCCTGTCGACGAAGACAGAGCAACGAAGGGCAGCACGAACAAGGCGAGCGCAAGGCCGGGGCCCGCGGAGAATCTGGCGCGGGTCATCACTGGCCCCCGATGACGGTGAAGTGGATGGATCGGCTATGCGTGCCGCCGGGGCCCGTGCACGTAAGCGTGTAATCGGTCGATTGGCCCACGCCGATCATGCGTTCGCGACCGGTGAGCGGCTTCGGCCCGTTCCAGGTGCCGCCGGCGCCGGAGCATGAGGTCGCGTTGGTCGACTGCCACGTCAGCCAGGTCTGCGCGCTGCAATTGTCCGGCTCCATGCCATGCCTGTGGCACCAATCCGGCGTCAGCTCGATGACCGGCGGCGAGAGCTGCAGCGACAAGGCGGGCCGCGGATGCACGATCACGTTGATCGAGCGGCTCACGGAACCGCCCGGCCCGGTGCACTCCAGCGAGAAGGTGACGTCGCGGTACTGGTTGCCCGAGAGCTGCGTGCCCGAGACGGCCTTGTTGCCCGCCCACGCGCCGGAAGCGACGCAACCGGTGGCGTTCTGCGCCGACCATGTCAGCCGCGTGGGCGTGCCCCACTTGAGCGTCGTCGGCGATGCGCTGAAGGTCAGCGTCGGCACGGGCGGCGTGGAGGAATTCACGGTCACCGTGGCCGAGCGGGTGGCGCTCGCGCCCTGCGGGTTCGTGCAACGCAGGGTGAACGTCGTCGTCGTCGCGAGCGGGCCGCGCTGTTCGCTGCCGCTGGTCGGCTTGCTGCCGGTCCAGCCGCCCGAGGCCGTGCAGGCGTTCGCGTTGGTCGCGGACCACGTCAGCGTGCTCGAGCCCTGTGGCGGAATCGTTGCCGGATTCGCAGTCAGGGAAACCGTCGGCGGCGTGCTGCCGGAGCCGGCGGTGTGGCGATAGAGATAGACCTTGGAGTTGTCGCCGCCGTAGCGCACGAACGCGGTGACGCCGTACGTCGAGATCGGCGTGGCGACCACAGCCCAGATGCCGCCGCTCCACGGCGGCGCGATGCTCATGCGCCGCCAGGTGTCGGTCGCAGGATTCATTTCGTAGAACGCGTTGTCGAAGAACACGAGGAAGTTGCCGCTGACCGGATCGGTGGTGACCACCGAATGCGTCGTGCCCAGGTGACCGGGAGCGTTGGCGAGCCGCGTGATGCTGCGATTGGCGTTGAGACGGTAGACGGCGCTCGTGCCGGAGCTCTCGCCGCCGCCGAAGATCATCACCTTGTGCGTCGGGCTGTACTCGGCGAAGTTGTGATAGTCACCCCAGCTCGCCCCCGAGATCTCGGTCCAGCGGTTTGCCGTGGGCTCATACAGCAGGACGCCGGCGTCGCCGTTGGCGAGCACCAGGCCATTCAGCTCCGGGAAGTACTCCAGGCCGCCGCAACAGCCGGGGCGGTGCGGCATGGTCGACGAACGCGACCAGGTGTTCGAGGCGATGTCGTAGATCTGCAGGAAGTTGCTCGGGTCGTAGGCCGGCTGGCGGAAATAGAACTTGCCGAGCGAGGGGATGATCGCGTTGTGGTCATAGGCGTGCGAGAAGCTCGAGTGCCAGCCGCTGCCGCCCGGCTTGGTGCGCGTCCAGCCGTTGGTGCTCTCGCGATAGCGCAGGAACTCTGCGTCAGTGCCGTGCCCGCCGCCCACGAACAGCAGCTGCCGCGACACGGGATCCCAGACCAGGTCCTCGGTGTAGTACAGGACGTGGTAGCCGGCGCCATCGTCGAGGGTCGCTCGGTTGAGGTTGCTGGTGTTGAGAGTGGTCCACTGGCCGGGCTGCAGTGCCGCCGCGGCATCGGAAAGAGCGGAAGCCGCAGCCTGCGCGCCCTGGAGCGCGAACGCGAGAACCGCGAGCGCGCCGATTGTTCTGCCCGACATCGATACTGTCCCCCTCGGCGCCGGGCGGGCGAAAGCTCTTCGAGTGCCCGGCGATTGCTTGTGGTTGCTGAACGAGCGACCGACATAGCAAGAAGCGGGCCACGCATCGGAACGATCTGCTTGCGGGCATCGCCGCGCACAGCAATCCCGCTGCATCGCGAGGTCGCCGGCGCGCGCGACCCGCAGGCGCAACAAGGGACGAAAAGCCCGACGATATGCACGAAAAATGAGCAGCGCAGACGCCGGCGCGCCTGCCCTGTCGCCGCCCGGAACGGATCGCCTCGGTGCACTAACGGGGCGACAGCGAGACGAGAAAGCGATTGCTCCGGATGACTACGTTGTCGGCGACGGCCGACGTAGGACCGCGAAAGAGCCGCAGAATCGGCACTTGGCAGTCGCAGTGCGCGTCGCTGCAGCGCGACGACACGGGTGCCCGTCAGTGGCCTAAGAGTTTGCTCAGCGCGTGTCCGCGTGCGCCGCGGGCCTTGTTTTGTAGTCTTTGCTCACCTGGCAAGCTGCAGGTCGCGGATTGGCGTCAAATCGGCGCGACAGCAGTTTTTGGCCCGGTCGGCGCGGTTTATGTCATTTGCGAAGCGGCCGCTGGAGACCTTTGACCAAACAGCAGAGAATGGTCGACGACCCCCCTGGGAGACCTTCCGGGGGGACCGAAGCGGAGCGGGCAAGGCCCATGCTGAATAAGAAGAATAAGAGCGCCAGCGAACGGCGACGGACTCACCTGCGACGACTCCTGATGAGCACTTCGCTCCTCACCAGCGCTGCACTGGCCGCCAGCGTGCAGGCAACCTCGATGTCGGACGTGGCCGCGGCGCTGCAAGGACGGCAGTGGGCCGAGCTGACCACCAGCAACTTCAACTCAGCGACGCTGGCCGACGGGACTGCGTTCTCGGTCTTCTGGTTTTCCGAAGACCTCGCCTGGGATCCGCTGCGCCGCAAGCTGCACTTCGTCGGCGGCGGCCACGGCTCCGACGCCGAGTTCGTGTCCTACGATGAGGTGACCAACACCTGGAGCCGTCGCAAGCCCGCAGGCGGCATCCCCTGGAACGTCAACTTCTCCCACGCCTACGACCACCTCGCGCTCGTGCCGACCCTGGGTCGCCTCTACTTTCGCCAGCCGGCGTCCGATCAGAGCGAGCGCATCGAGATCTTCGACCTCGCGGCCGGCACCTGGTCGCGCTCGCCGCTCATGCCGTCGCGGCCCGAATGTTGCGGAGCGCTCGAGTACTTCCCCGAGCTCGGCGGCCTGGTGCAGGCTGCCGGCTCCGGCCCGGTTTTCCTCTACGATCCGGCCGCGAGCTCCTGGAGCACGCTCTCGAGCGGGCTCGCGATCGGCGACTTCCACAACTTCGCGGAGTACAGCGCGCGCCACCGCATGATGATCCTCGGTGGCGGCGAAGGAGCGAACGGCCGCGCCTTGTTCACGCTGAGCGCTGCGCGCCAGTTCCGGCGCATCGCCGATGCTCCGCAGCGCATGGGCACGACCTACTCGGTCGTGACGTCCGATCCGGTGGGCGGCAACTTCCTCGTGTTCTTCGACACCGCTGCCTACGAGATGAACCCGGTCAGCGAGACCTGGACGCCCATCCCCGCCCCTCCCTGGCTGGGGCTGGGTACAGCGGGCATCTTCAACGTCGTCGCCACGCCGATCCCGGTCTACGGCGTCACCCTGTTCGCCAAGTACGCGGGCGACGACTCGCGCGTCTATCTCTACAAGCACACGTCAGCGAACGCCCCACTGCCCGCAGTCACCCTCGATGCCGCGCCGGGGACGGTCGCGGCAGGTGGCTTTTCCTCGCTGACCTGGACGACGACGGACGCGACTGCCTGTGTGGGCACGGGCGGCACTGCCGCGTGGCCCGGTCCGAAGAGCGTGTCCAACGGGAGCGAGAACGTCGGCCCTTTAGCGGCGACGACAATGTTCAGTCTCTCGTGCGCAGGGCCGGGAGGGGCCGCCCAGCGCGGTGCGACGATCACCGTGACGGGTGGCGGCGGGCCTGCCGCGCCGACGCTCACGCTCTCGGCAACCCCGACCAGCGTCACGAGCGGCGGCAGCACTCAGTTGAGTTGGTCGACGACCAACGCGATGGCATGCACGGCGTCCGGCGGCTGGTCCGGCGGGCGCGGCACGTCGGGCAATGAAACGATCGGCGGCCTGACCGCGACCACGACCTTCACCTTGCAGTGTTCGGGCGGCGGCGGCGCCGTGACGCAGAACGCGTCGGTAACGGTTTCCACCGGGGGCGGTGGCGGCGGGTCGACGAACAGCGGCGGCGGCGGAAGTCTGGGCTGGTGGCTTGCGGCAGCCTTGCTATGGGCGAGGACGCTGCGACAGAAAACGGGCGGCAACGTCGTGGTGGGGTAACGCTGCCGCCCGCGGTTCAGACATCAGGACGCGAGACAGTGTGCGGCAAGCGCTGGCGGCGCTCCATGCGCCGCGCGCGGATCGTTTCCTGCGGAATTGCCTGAGTCTGACGTGATCGAAGGCGCGATGAGCTCGGGCCCCTCAGGGCACGTACTCGTACGCACCGCGGTCGATCGCACCGTCGGTGACGCGCGGCTCGCGCTTCGCCTTGTGCACGTACTGCCACACCGCCTCGAGGCTCTGGCCGCGCGCGCTGCCCGGCGCGATGCCGCCTTCCCGCGCTGCCGCGGAAGAGGTCAGCCGGTAGTCGTACGTCGCCTGGCTCACGAAGCCGGGATTCGCGCCCTGGAAGTTGTTCGAGACCTGGTTGATGCCGCCGTTCGACGGAATCGAGCCCGGGCCGACGAAGATGTTGTTGACGATGCGCACGTGCGCCGTGCCGCCCTGCACCTGGATGAACCCGCCTGAGCCCATCTCGTTCACGAAGCTGTTGTTGATCATGTACAGCTCGTGAGTGCGCCCGCCGGAGAGCCCCTCCGTGCCGTAGTTCAGCATCGAGGAGTTGTCCGTGTTCGGGCCCTGCTGGATCAGGTTGCCGATCACGAACGTGAGGCCGCCGTTGGGCACGTCGATGTTGTAGCTCGAGCTGCCGGTCTGCTCGTCCATGAGCCGGTTGTAGAGAATGAAGTTCTCCGCCGCGCGCGTCTTGAGCGTGTGGCCGATGATCGAGTGGTGCGAGTAGTTATGGCGGAAGATCAGCCGGTCGCCGCCGTCGATGTACAGGTTGTGGTTGCAACCGCCCGACGGGCACGTGCCGTTGTCGTGGAACTCCGAGTACTCCACCAGCAGGAACCCCAGCGCTTCGCCCAGGTAACCGTCCTCGCCGTTGTGGAAGTAGCTGCCGCAGATCGTGAGATCGCGGCCCTGGTTGCGGATGCCGGCGCCGTTCTCGTCTTCGACGCGCGCACCCGAGAACTCGATGTTCTCCACGCTGATGCCGGTGCCGCGGATCACCATGAGCCCCATGCCGTTGTTGCGATCGCTGCCCGACTCGAACGGGATGACGCGGTTGCCGACGATGTGCGCGCGGCCGCCGCCGACACCGCGGATCGTGACGCGGTTCTGGCGCCAGACCGTCACGTCGTCGACGTAGTTGCCGGCGTCGATCTCGATGACCGAGCCCGCTACCGCCGCGGCCTGCGCCTGCGCCAGCGTCGCGAACTGCCTGCCCGGCCCGACGGTGATGACGTTGCTCGGGCGGAAATTCGCAGAGACGCCACCAGAGCTCACCGTCACATTGCGCGTGCCGACGAACTCGAGTGTATTCGCCTGCCCCGGCACGTCGAGCGCCGCATCCTGCGTGAAGGCGATGGTGTAGTTGCCGTTCGCGAGGTTGCCGCCCGAGTAGCTGAAGCTGCAGGCGTTTTCGTCCTGGTTGACCGCGACCGTCGCCACCGGATCGCCGGCGTCGCCATCGAAATCGTCGGGCGTGGCGCCGCTGCCGCTGAACACGTAGATGCGGTTGTCGCCGAAGCGATCGATGTAGCTGGAATCGACGCTGCCCTGCAGGGACGCCGCGCCGCCGTTGATGGTGACAGTGGCGTTGCGATTGACGCTGCCGCCGGTGCCCGTGCAGGTGAGCGTGTACGTCGTGGTCTGCGTCAGCGGCCCGACCGTTTCGCTGCCGTTCACGCTCTTCGTGCCGGTCCAGCCGCCGGACGCCGTGCACGACGTCGCGTTCGACGTGTTCCAGGTGAGCACGCTGGAGCCGCCTGAACTGATCGTCGTGGGGTTGGCCGTGAGCGACAGCGTCGGCGCCGCCACCGGCGTCACGGTGATCGTGACGTTACGGGTTGGACTGTTGCCGCCCGCGCCCGTGCAAACCAGCGTGTACGTGCCGGTGGCCGTGAGATTGGTGAGGTTCTGCGTGCCCGAGGTCTGGCGCGAGCCGCTCCACGCGCCCGAGGCCATGCAGCTCGTGGCGTTGGTCGATGCCCACGTGAGGGTTGAGCTGCCGCCACTCTGAACCGTTGTCGGGTTAGCCGAGAAAGTGAGCGTCGGCACCGGCGGCGGCGTGCCGTTCACCGTCACGGTGGCGTTCTGCACCGGGCTGTTGCCGCCAGCACCCGTGCACATCAGCGAGTAAGTAGTGCTGGCGGTGATGTTGCTGATCGTCTGCTGACCCGACGCGTTCTTCGCGCCGCTCCAGCCGCCCGAGGCGGTACAAGCCGTGGCGTTCGTCGACGACCAGGTGAGCGTCGAGCTACCGCCCGAATTCACGCTCGTCGGATTCGCGCTCAGCGTCGCCGTCGGCGCCGGCGCGCTCTGGACCGTGACGGTGACGCTCTGCGTCGCGCTCGTGCCGCCAGGACCGGTGCACTGCGCGTTGAAGGTCTTGTTGGTCGTGATGTTGCTGATCGTTTGAGTGCCGGAGGGGTTCACCGTGCCGCTCCAGTCACCGGAGCCCGTGCACGACGTCGCATCCGTCGACGACCAGCTGAGCTGCGTGCTGCCGCCCATCGCGACCGACGTGGGATTCGCATTGAACGAGAGCGTCGGAACGGGAACGGTAGTGCCGTCGCCTTCGTCGTCGCCCTCGCCGCAACCGGCGAGCACGAGGGCGCAGGCGGCGAGACTCACCGCCGAGGCGCTCCGGAATATGGCAAACCCCTGGACCGCAAAAAGGCCCTTGCGGGCCTTCATTGCGGTTCCGCGCAGGATTGCGAAGAGCGTGAGGAATGCGAGGGTCAGCCAGCTCAGCGCGCCGCCGCCGGAGTCGCCATTGCCGTCACCGCCACCACCGCCGCCGCCCGGCACAACCGTGACTGTGGCGCTATCGCTCGCACTGCCACCGGCACCGGTGCAGGTGAGCGTGTACGTGGCCGAGTTGGTCAGTGCGCCAGTCGATTCGCTGCCCTGAACCTGCTTCGAGCCTGTCCAGGCGCCCGAGGCCGTGCACGAAGTGGCATTCGTCGAAGTCCAGCTCAACGTCGAGTTGCCGTTCACCGCAACGTTGGTCGGGCTCGCATTCAGATCGACTGTCGGTGCCGGCGCGGGCGTCGGGTTCACCGTGACAGTCGCACTGCGCGTGACGTTGCCGCCCGCGCCCGTGCACTGCAGGGTGTAGGTGGTAGTCGCCATGATGCCGTTGATCGTCTGGTTGCCCGCCGCGGCGCGCGCGCCGCTCCAGCCGTTCGAAGCCGTACAGCCAGTGGCGTTCGTGGTCGTCCACGTCAGCGTCGAGCTGCCGCCCGCGTTCACGGCCGTCGGATTCGCCGTGAACGTCAGCGTCGGAGCCGGCGGCGGCGTACCGTTCACCGTCACCGTCGCGTTGCGCGTCGGACTGTTGCCGCCCGCGCCCGCGCACACCAGCGTGTACGTCGTCGTCGCCGTGATGTTCGTGATCTGCTGACTACCCGAGGTCTGGCGCGAACCGCTCCAGCCACCCGAGGCGGTGCAACCCGTGGCGTTCGTCGACGACCAGGTGAGCGTCGAGCTGCCGCCCGAATTCACGCTCGTCGGATTCGCGCTGAACGTGAGCGTCGGCGCGGGGGTCGTCGTCTGCAGCGTCACGATTGCCCCGGAGCTGCTGCTGCCGCTCGCATTCGTGCAGGTCAGGGTGAAGGTGGTCGTCGCCGTGATGGCGGCGGTCGTCTCGGAGCCTGAGAGTGGCTTGTTGCCGGCCCAGCCGCCCGACGCGCTGCACGACGTCGCATTGGTGGCGTTCCACGTCAGAGTGCTGGTTTGCCCGCTTGTCACCGCCGTCGGGTTGGCGCTGATCTGGACCGCTGGAAGGCTCGCCGTGGCAGTCGCTGGCCAGACTGCCCATTGCGGCGCATCTCCGTAGTCGCCGAGCGGATAGGCTCCGCGCGACGTGAGGACGTTCCAGGCCTGCTGCGCGTTGGTGACTCCTGCCTCCACAGCGACGGCCGCGGCCGCCTGCAAGTTCGCCGGGTACGCTTCCGCGCCGTCCCAGCCGATCATCTGCCCCGAGCCGATGCCGAGGATGGTGCGCATCTGCGCGGAATTGCACTGCGCATCGAACAGCGCCTGCTCCTGGCCACCGATGTCGTTGGTGCCGCGGAACGCGTCGTTGTCCCAGCCGAAGATCACATTGCGCCGCCAGTCGGTCCAGGTCGTGACGAAATCCGTGCCGCCGCCGAGGTAGCGGTCGCGGCGCACGTACGGCCAGTAGCTCGAAGCGAGCACCCAGCACATGCCGGGATCGGTGAGTCGGCCGACCGGGAACTTCGCTTTCCACGCGAGCACCGGCTGCGCTTCGGTGAAGCCCATCGCCACCATGCGACCAAACGCGTAGGTGAGGAAGTCGTCCATCCAGCTCGCGATCCAGTCGTCGAGGCCGAGCCAGTTGGCCGCACCCGTGTTGGTGATGTAACCGAGCGGATTGCTGTCGACCCAGTTGGTCACGAAGTAACTGATGTTGTTCTGCAGCTTCGCCCGCAGATAATTCTTCAGCGGATGCGAATCCGGGGTGAGGTACGCAGCTTCAGTGAGCGTGCGCAGCGCCCAGGCCTGGCCTCGCACCTGGTCCCAGATCAGAAGACCCTGCGCGCCGCCGTGACGGCTGGACTCGCCGTAGAAGAGTACCCAGTTGCCCCACATGACCAGCTCTTCCATGAGGTAGTAGTCGCCGGTCATCAGGTAGGGCAGGTAAGCGAGCGACGGGTGATGCGAGGCCTCCGGCAGCAGTCCGCCAGTGGAGCAGGTGCCGCCGCACGCGGGGAAGTTGCCGAAGATCCCGTTGCCACCGCCGAGGATCGACATGTTCGGATTGGCGTCGAGCGTCGGCGGCTGATCGGTCGCCTTGTCGCGATAGTGCATCGGCCACGCGCCGGCCTGCTCGCCGTAGCCGATCGTCACGCGCCGCGCGCGATCGTCCTGGCCGAGGATGTAGGCCGCCTGGAACGCAGGCAGCGGCGCGATCTCGAAGCGGCCGCCCGGCGAAGGCATGTTCGCTTCCAGCGCGCCGATCGACATCACGCCCGGGTTCGTGCCGAGGCCGCTCACCCAGCCGTTGAGCGCGCCGCTGCTCACCTGTACGCGCGTGTCGTACGAGGGCACGGCGCGCGAGGCCATCAGGTAGGCGCGGTCATGCTTCACGTAGGCGGAGGGCTGCGTGCCCCACCACACGACGCGCCGCCAGCGGCTCTGCCGGTAGTGATTGACCGAATTCTGGGTGTACACGGCGCCGCGGCCGGCGACGTCTACCGTCACGTTGTACGAGTAGTTGCGCGGGCCCGCTTCGAAGGCCCAATTGTTCTCGAGAACCGCCTCGACCCGCACGGACTGCAAGCCCGCGTAGGCACGCACATGAAACCGCGCCTGCAGGTGCGGGTGAGCGGCGCCGCCGCTGGTGCGCACCGGGCCGCTCAGCAGGAATTCCGTGGCGAGCGGGCCCGACAGCCACGTGGGTGGCGAGCCTGCAAGCAGATCGCGCGCGGATGCGCTGTAGGCGGTGCCGCCGATGTCGAGGTTGATCGCTGCGTCGAAGCTCGTCGCCAGCAGGAGTGCAGGCGTGACGATGCTGCCCGTCGGCGGCGCGCCGGTGTTCGTGAGCGTGACGACCTGTGAGGCCCCTGCACCGAGCGCCGGGACCAGGAATGTGAGCACCGCGTGGCGCAGGCTGCCGTCGGGATGCGTCGCTTTCTTGTCGACCTGGATCGGCAGCACGCTACCGACGTTGCCGCCGATGATCGCGTTGGCGGGCACGTCGCCCTGCTTGAACGTTTGGCCGAACGTCACCGGCACGAGGGCCTGCGCACCGCTGCCCGTGCTGACGACGGTCACGGTTGCAAGATCCGCAGCCTGAACGCCGGCTGCGGTCGCGCCGAGTGCAAGCAGCGCCGCGAAGCGGCGCAGCGGGAAACGAGTCACCCAAGTGCGCAGCGAGCGCATCGCGAGGAGCAGCGCGCCGAAGGCGAGCAGCAAGAGGTCGATGCTGCCGCCGCCCGATTTTCCTTCCTCACCACCGCCGCCACCGCCGCCGCCCGGAATGACGGAGACGGACACGGTCGCCGGGCTGCTCGCCCCGCCCGCGCCGGTGCAGGTCATCGTGTAGGAAGCCGTGGTGGTCAAGGCACCGGTGCTCTCGGAGCCGGAGGTTGCTTTCGTGCCGCTCCACGCACCCGACGCCGTGCAGGAAGTCGCGTTCGTGGACGACCAGCTTAGCGTAGAGGCGCCGCTCACGCTCACCGCTGTGGGGCTCGCGCTCAGCGTCACCGTCGCCGCGGGCGGCGGTGGGGGCGGGGGCGGATTCGCGGAGACGTTGACCGTGACCGTGCGACCGGTCGATCCGCCAGCGCCGGTGCAATTGAGGTTAAATGTCGAGGTGGCGTTGATGACCGGGGACTGCTCGGAGCCCGAGGTCGCCTTGCTGCCCGCCCACGCGCCCGATGCAGTGCAACCTGTGGCGTTCTGCGAGCTCCAGGTGAGCGTCGAGCGTGCACCCGCCGCCACCGTCGTGGGATTGGCCGTGAAAGTCACGGTCGGCGCCGGCAGCATGCTGACCGTGACCGAGCGATTCGTCGTGCCGCCCTGCCCTGTGCACGACAGGTTGTAGGTCGCGGCCGCGCTCAGCGGTCCGACGCTCTGGCTGCCGTTAGGGACGGACCGGCTACCCGACCACGCCCCGCTCGCGGTGCAGCTCGAGGCGTTGGTGGTTGTCCAGCTCAGGGTGCTCGAGCCACCCACCGCGACCGAGGTGGGGCTGGCGGAAAAGGTGACGGTCGGCGCCGGCGTCGTGCCGGCCACCGTGACGGTGACCGACCGGCTGGTGTTGCCGCCCTGCGTGTTCGAGCAGGCGAGCGTGAACGTGGTGTTGCTCGTCAGCGCTGCGCTGGTCTCGGAGCCGCTGGTGGCCTTGGTGCCGCTCCAGCCGCCGCTCGCCGTGCAGCTCGTCGCGTCCGTGCTCGACCAGGTGAGCGTCGTCGTGGCGCCGCTCGCAACGCTGGTCGGATTCGCGTCGAGCGTGACGGTCGGAACCGTCGTGCCGCTGCCCGGGCTGTGGCGATAGAGATAGATGCGCGCATCGGATCCGCCGCCGTAGTGCGCGAACAGGATGACGCCGTAGGTCGAGATGGGCGTGGCCACGGTTCCGAACACACCGCCGTTCCACGGAGCATCGCCGCTCTGCTGGCGCCAGGTGTCCGTCGCCGGATTGAACTCGTAGTACGAACTGTTGAAGAAGACGAGGTGGTTGCCGCTGTTCGGATCGGTGGTGATGATCGAATGCGTCTGGCCGATGTGTGCCGGCGCATTGCCGAGGCGCGTGATCTGCCGCTGCTGGTTCATGCGAAAGATCGTCGATCCGCCCGAGCTCTCACCGCCGCCGAAGATCATCGTCCTGTGGACCGGGCTGTACTCCGCGAAGTTGTGGTAGTCGCCCCAGGAAGCACCCGAAACGGTTTCCCAGCGGTTCGCGCCCACGTCATAGAAGAGAACGCCGGCATCGCCGTTGGCGAGGATCAGGCCGTTCAACTCGGGGAAGTACTCGAGTCCGCCGCAACAACCGGGCCGGTCAGGCATCGCCGCCGAGCGCGACCACGTCTGGCTCGCGATGTCGTAGATCTCGATGCGGTCGCTCGGGTCGAAGGCGGGCTGACGGAAAAAGAATTTGCCGATGTTCGGCATGATCGCGTTGTGGTCGTACGCGTGCGAGAAGTTGCTGTGCCAGAAGCTGTCGTTCAGGCTGCTGCGCGTCCAGGTATTGGTCGCTTCGTTGTAGCGGAGGAAGTCCGCGTCGTTGGCGTGGCCGCCACCCACGAACAGCAGCTGGCGCGTGACCGGATCCCAGGTCATGTCCTCGCTGTAGTAGAAGAGGTCGTAGTCGCCGTCGACGAGCAACGCGGAGTTGAACCCCTGCGTGTTGAGCTGCACCCACTGTCCGGGTTGCAGAGCCGCCGCGGCATCGGAAAGCGCCGAGGCTCCGGCCAACGAGCACTGCCCCGCGAGCAGCAATGCGCCGACGAAACGGAAGTTCAACCTGTTCATACGCTCCCCGCCCGAACCCTACGAAGTTGTGAAACGTTCGCGATCGCCGCGAGCTAGTGCCTACGCATCCCGCGCACTGACGAAGAGCTTCCGGAACAGGAGAGATGAGGACGATGCGGCTCGTGTGCGCCGCGACCCGAATCGATTCGGGTGGAAGGTCCTGGCAACCCCGCTGTCATAGGAACTGATTCCCTTAGACCGGAAGCTTTGCGTCCCCGCCTTTCGACGGGTTTGCCCTTGTCAGTTGTCTGCAATTTTGCCTAACGCCCTGTGCTCGCTCAATGCGGAATCGGCGCAACCGCACGGAAGCAATTCCCCCTCCGCGCAGATGCATGACGACTCAATAGGAGCAAGAAACAGGCCAGAGTTGCCTAACTCCTGCGAATTGAAGCAATTAGAGAGAACTCGGGAGTTGCAAGGCAGCTGCGCGGCAGCGGCTTTGTCGCCGTTGTACGACGGTGGCGCAGCGTTCCTTCGCCACGCATCGGGAATTCAAGCAGTTGGTGTTGTCGGCGGGCGGCGACGGGCCTGTGCTCTGTGTCGCATTGCTGTCAGCGCGGTCCTGAGGGGACGCAGCCCCGAAGCCACTGCAGCAGCGAAACTCTCGCCCCGCGCGCGCCAGCTTTTGTGACTCAGCGCACGGATTCCGACGCGCTCGCGGCGGTGGGACATCCAGTCGCGCTTGTACGCGTCGTCACCCGTCAGGTAGTCGACGATGCGCGCGCGATCGACGTCGATGACGTGGCGCATGAGCTGCGTGGTCAGCACGGAGCCCGCCGAGAGTTGCGCGAAGCGCTCGTCGTAGGCGAGCTTGAAGATCGAGACGATTCCGTCCTTGCACGCCCAGATCTGCGCGGCGATGGGCTCGGCGCCGAGCTGCACGAGCCCGAGTCGCAGCCAGCCCCGCTCCGCCAGGAAGCGCACGAGTCCCGGCACGAAGTGCGGATGCGGTTCCGGTTTTTTCCAGCTCGCGGCGTAGATCTGCTGATACCCCGCCAGCGCCGCTTGCGCCTCGGCCGGTGTCTGGGCGATGTCGATCGACAGACCCGCCTGCTGCTTCAGTTTCTTTTCCTTGCGCGTGACGGTGTTGCGCAACTGCGAAGGCAGCCCGGCAAAGTATTCCGCGAAACTGCGGCCACCGACCTCGAGGTACCAGTTGCCGAAGCGAAAGTAGCGTTCGGCGCGCCAGCCGAGTTGCTCGAGCGCGCTGGCGACGCTGCGCGCATCGACATTCACCGCGGCATCGGCCTGCGCGCCTTCGCCCGCCGAAGCATCGGCCACGTCAAGCAGCGGATTGAGATCGAGGACGTCGGGGCCGAGGCGCGGCACCGCTTCGAGGAGCTGCCGCAGCACTTCGGCGCGATCGCCGGATGCGAGGATGGGCGAATAGAGCGAGCAGTAGTAGTTCGCGAGTGCGCGCAGCGGCTTGAGCCCGAACATCCCTTCGCGCACGCCGGACTTGAGGGGCAGCACGCCGATGCACTCGGCACCGCGGTGAGCGCTCAGGACCTGCACGCCCTCGCCCGCCTCGAGCGCATGGTTGGCGAGCAGCTCGTTCCAACCCAGCGTCTGATCGAACTGCAAGCCCGGTTCGAGGCGCCGCCACAGCTCACGCGCCGTCGCCGGCATCGCTTCGAGCGATTCGCTGATCTGAATCTGCACGGCGCTCACGCGACGTTCGCTCCGCGGACGCTGCTCGCCGCTTCGTTCGCCGGCCAGTGACGCAGCAGCCAGTCGCTCGTCCACGTGGCGACCTGGTCGCGCCAGGCGCGCGAGGAGAACGTATGGTCGGCAGCATCGAGCGGACAGGTGGTGACGCGACGCTCCTCGAGGAGCCTGCGCCACTCTGACGACGTCGTCGCCGTACGAAACTCCGCCGCGGTGATGTCGTCGCCGCTCAGGACCAGCAGCACCGGGCCTGCGAAGGCCGCGAAGCCGTGTTGCATGCGCCGCACGAGCGGACTGTCGCCCGCTGGCGCGCCGGCGGGGGCATGGGTTTCGTCTGGGGTAGTTCCGCGGGCCTCGCCGACGAGCCGGGCGAATGAACCGACGACGGCCCGCAGCGACTTGCCGCCGAAGAGCAGGTCGCGCCAGGCCCGCGGATCGAAGATCCGTCGCAGGTAGTAGCTGCGCAGGTAAGCCTGCGCGATGGTTTGCTGCGAGCGCACCCAGGGGTTGAGCAACACCAGACCTGCCACGCGCGTATCCCGTGCCGCGTAGAACAAGGCCGCGGAGGCGGCATCGCACAGGCCCCAGAGCACGACTCGTCGCAGGCCCGGCGCGCGCCGGAAGAATTCGTCGATCGCCGCCCGCACGTCGCCCTCGATATCCTCGAAGCCGCGAAATTCTCCCTGGCTGTCGCCGAGTCCGCGATAGTCGAAGCGCAGCACGGGAACGCCGCGCGCCGCGAGCGCGCGCCCGAGCAGCACGAACTGCCGGTGGCTCCCCACGCGATACTGCGGTCCGCCGACGACGACCAGCACCCCGGTCGATGCGTCGGGCACACCAGGATGCAACACGCCCGCGAGCCTCGAGCCCTCGCAATCGAATCCGACCGCCTGGACGGGCGCGCTCATGCGGCCAGTGCCTTTGCGGCAACGTCGCGGGTGCGCGTGTTGAGCTCCGGGGCGATCGTGATCTCCTGCAATGCCCAGAACGGCTCGCCGCGCACGACGGCAGGCTCGAGCCGTGCCGCGCTCGCCGCCGCGCCGGTCCGCCAGGCTTCGATCACGCGCTCGCTCGCGGGCAGCAACGCCGGCGTTTCGCTTGGCGAGACTTCCAGCCAGTCGACGCGCACCGCAGCGGCCGGAACCAGCGCGCGGGCGTCGAGCCCGTCGACCGCCGCCAGCATCCCCGCGGTGATCTCGTAGCCGGCAACTTCGAGCCGTTCGCCGAGCGCCAGCTTCTCGCGCAGCGTCCCGGTCGTTTCCCGGGTTGCCGCGGCCTGGCGCAGACCGGCCGCGAGCTTCAGGCGAAGGAACTGGTTCAGGTGCTGCTTCCCGTCGAGCACCGGCTGCCAGAGGACTATCTGAGCGACACTGGTACGCGCCTCCTCGTGCGCGCGCCGCAGCCAGTCGAGCGCGAGCAGGGCGCCGAGCCGCACGCCCAGCAACGCGATGCGTCGCGCTCCCTGCTGACGCGCGAAGTCACACGCAGCTCCAACGTCTTCGCGCCAGGACTCCCAGCGTGCGTCGGCGAAATCGCCGTCGCTCTCGCCGGTGCCGTGCAGGTCCGGAATCACCGTGGCGATGCCGGCGCTCGCGAGTTGCCCCGCGAGGAGCGCCCACATGCGTCGGCAGCGATTCATCTCCTCGGCGAATGGTGGAACGACCACCACGGCAGCGCCGCCGCCCGCGGCAGCTTCTGCCGCGGGCCAGTGCATGCAGAAAATCCGGCCGTGCGCTGTGTCGAGGAACCGGCCGGCGGGTGGACCCGCATCGGCGGAGAGCGTCATGCGTTGAGCTTTTCGACGACGAACGTGTGCAGCGTGCCGACCGTCTCGAAGGCGTCGGCCGAGATCTCGTCGTCGTTGACCACCACGCCGAAGCGCTCTTCGAGCGCCGTGATCACGTTGACCACGGCGAGCGAGTCGAGCTCCGGCACGTGTCCGAGCAGGCGCGTGGCATCGGAGAAGCCCTGGGCGCGGTCGCCGAGCTGCAGGGTGTCTTTGAGCAGTCCGATCACGTCCTGAACCGAGGGCATTGTCTGAATCCGCCTGGCTGCCTGGGTGCCGTTGTAGGTCATGGAGGTACGATTTGCGCTAAACGGGGGCGAAGTCCGGTGCGCCCTCGGTACGCCTCTGGAGCGCCTCTGGGACGCTTTTCTGGGGCTGGCGAGGGGCCCGCGGAGGGCTCGCCGCCGGCCCTTCCGGACGCGATACTTTACAGGCAAATCAAGGACCTTTCGAGGCACATGTCACAGTAGACTGAGGTCGCGGAAGGTACAGTGCGGGGGCGTCCCGGGGGATGGCCAGGGGCCTGACAATGGCGACCGGCGACCCAGCGGTCGGCGGTGCGCACGACGCCCACCAAGAACGACAACGACTACAGAATCGACCACGAAGACGATGACCGACCACACAGGCTGGCTCGACTCCCGCAAGGGGCCCGCCGCCGGCGAACCGAACGCGAACGGCGCGAGTGCGCCGCGCGCGTCCGGCGACAATTCTGCGCAGATCCACTCCGGCGCCGTGCTTAGAGGCGGCCCGCGCGCGCGCGTCGCGCAGGACGCCGGGCGCGGCGTCGCGGCGATGGTGTGCGGACACGTGCGCTGGCTCGATCCGAAGCTCGCCGCGAGCGCGCGCCAGCGCGGCGACGCGGCAGCGGCGCTCGAGGGGTACCTCGCGCATGCCGAACGGGTGGTCGAGCACATGGCGGGAACGTTCGCGCTGGCCGCGATCGATCCGCGCCAGGCGCGCGCCGTGCTGGCGGTGGACCGCATGGGCGTCGAGCGCATGTGCTACGCCCTCAAGGACGGCCTGCTCGCGTTCGGCGCGAGCGTGACCGACGTCACCAGCCATGCCTCGATCGGCTTCGCCATCGAGCCGCAGGCGGTCTTCGACTACATCTATCACCACATGATTCCGGCCCCGCGCACCATCGCGCGCGGGGTCTTCAAGCTGCCCGCGGCGCACGTACTCACTTTCGCGGGCGGCCGGATCAGCCTGCGCCGCTACTGGCAATGCGAGTTCGAGGACGAGCTGCGCGCTTTCGACGAGGGCGCGCGCGCGCGCGAGTTGCTGGAAACGCTGCAGGCCGTCACCACCGAACATCGCAACGGCGGCGATGCCGCGGCGTTCCTGAGCGGCGGCATCGACAGCTCCACCGTCGCCGGCATGCTGTCGCGCGCCGAGCCCGGCGCCACGCACACGTACACGATCGGCTTCGCGGCGGCAGGCTACGACGAGGTGAGTTACGCGCGCCTCACCGCGAAGCACTTCAACACCAGTGCGCACGAGTACTACGTGACGCCGCAGGACGTCGCTGCGAGCGTGCCGAAGCTGGCGACGTACTTCGACGAGCCCTTCGGCAACTCCTCCGCGATCCCGGCTTACTTCTGCGCCCTCGCGGCGCGCCAGGACGGCGTGACCCAGCTGCTGGCCGGCGACGGCGGCGATGAGCTGTTCGGCGGCAACACGCGCTATGCCAAGCAGAACGTCTTCGAATGGTACTTCCGCGTGCCGCGCGCACTGCGCGCCGGCGTGATCGAGCCGATGGCCAGCGGCCTCGGCGCGCTGCCGCTGGTACGCAAGCTCAAGAGCTACGTCGACCAGGCCAACATTCCGTTGCCCGAGCGGCTGCAGACCTACAACTACGTGATGCGGGAATCGAGCGAGGCCATCCTCGATGCGAGCCTCGCCGGCGCGGTGGACACCGCGCTGCCGGTCGCCGAGCAGCGCGAGGTGTTCGCCGAGCCGCGCACCCGCGACAAGCTCAATCGCATGCTGTACCTCGACTGGAAGTACACCCTCGCGGACAACGACCTGCGCAAGGTGATGTCGGCCTGTTCGCTGGCGGGCGTGAACGTTCGCTTCCCCTGGCTCGACGAACGTATCGTGGACGTCTCGCTGCGCGTGCCCGGCCCGGCCAAGGTGCGCGGCCGCAGGCTGCGATATTTCGTCAAACGGGCGCTGACCGGTTTCCTGCCGCCGCAGGTGATCCACAAGCCGAAGCACGGCTTCGGCCTGCCCTTCGGGGTCTGGATGCGCGAGGACCGCGCCCTGCAGCGCCTGGTCGACCAGAGCATGCAATCCCTGAGGGAACGGCGGCTGGTGCGCGCGGACTATATCGACAGCCTGACGCGTCGCCACCGCGACGAGCACGCTGCGTATTATGGTGAGTTCCTGTGGGTGCTGATGATGCTGGAACTGTGGCTCGACAGCCGCGCCGCGCGCGCTGGATGAGCCGGCCGGGATGAACCCGGAGGAGAGATCATGAACACGACCGTTCGCCCTGCCCTGTTCGCGCTGTTGCTCTGCGCAGCTTCGACCGCGGGCGCCTTTTGCGGACCGCCCCTCAACGTGAACCACTGGGGCATGCCGGTCGACTATCGCGACCCGAAGGAAACCTACAAGCGCGACATCGTCGAGCGCTATCACTTCACGCCGGAGATCGAGACGCTGCAGAAAGGGCTCAACGGCCCTCTGCCCGGCGACATCCACTACACGCTCATCCAGCTCGTGAACCATCACCGTGCGCTGCAGGCGATGGCCAACTGGCAGCTCAAGAATCCCGGGCCGCGCCAGCCGGGCGACGAGCACTTTCCCGCGGACTGCTACTTCGAGCGCGCGCTCGCCTTCACGCCCAACGACCCGCTGATCTACATGATCTGGGGCAACTACGTGTTCCGCACCAAGGACTACGATCGCGCGGTCTCCATCTACCAGCGCGCCGAGGAACTGGCGCCGCAGGATCCCGAGGTGCAGTACAACCTCGGGCTGCTCAACGTCGAGCTCAAGAACTACGAGAAGGCGAAAGCGTACGCGCAGAAGGCGTACGGCCAGCACTACCCGCTGCCCGGCCTGCGCAACAAGCTCAAGAAAGCCGGTGTCTCGCTGGACGACACCGTGGCGACGAAGGCGGCTGAGACGCCGCCCGCCACCGCGCAGCAGTAGCTGCGACGAGCCCCCCCTTCATCGCGCGGTCGCAGCTCATGGCTGCACGCGCACGCGTACGCGCACACGAATGCGCACACGCACATGAACGCGCACACGCAGCTCGGCACGCACCAACCAAACGGTGTGGGCGCTCCTGACCTTCGTCAGATGCGCGCGGTGACGCTCGCCATGCCGCGCAGCTGAGTTGCCTGCGCCGCTGCGCGCCGCGCGTCCGCCGCGGGCGATGACGGACGATCGGGCAAGTGCTTCAGACGCGCAGTCAGGACGAAAAACCTCCAAGCCACGATAGTGCGCGCCATCGCCAGACGCGATGGCAGACGCGATGGCAGACGCGATTGGCGATAGCCCTAACCGACAACCTGACTGGAGGAATCGATCATGACGAGAATGCAGAAACTGGCCGGCGTGGTCCTGTGCGGATTCATGGCCGTGGCCGCAACTGTCTCCGTGGCGGCGCCTGCTGATGACGTGGCGAGCGTCGAAGTCCGCTACGGTGAGCTCGACCTGGCGCGCAGCGCCGGCGCCGAGGTTTTCTACCGTCGCCTCAAGAATGCGACGCGCGAGATCTGCGGCCCGGTGAACGCCCGCAGCGCCGTGCTGATGCGCAAGTGGACGGAGTGCTATCAGGGCACGCTGGATACCGCTGTCGCCACGGCGAATCGCCCGATGATCACGCAGCTGCATCGCCAGCAGCAGGCCCACGTGAGCTGAGGCGGTGGCCTGGGACCGGTACCGGGCTTCGGTGAAATAGCCAAACCGAAGTCCGGTACCGCATCGCTTCAATGACGATGGGCGTGCAGCAGTCGCGCCGCGAATCGCCAGCTGCTCTCCGGCCAGGGGCCGAACCGCGGCAGCTGGTAGGCATCGGAGCTGCGCCGTGCGGTTCCCGCGTTGGTGCTGACCGCGAGCTCGAAGCCGGTGCGCCGCGCGATGTCGGCGTGCCGCGCGTCGTAGTCGTCCCCGAGTCGCCCGTTGGGATAGGCGAACGTGCGCACCGGCGCACCGCTCAGACTCTCGAGCGCCGTTCGACTCCGTGACATCTCTTCCGCAGCCTCGCTGTCGCTGATGCTGCGCAGGATCGGATGCGTCACGGTGTGCGCTCCGATTTCCATACCCGCGCGCGCGAGCTCCTTCACCTGCTCGCTGCGCATCATCAGGTCGGCCGGCGGTTGCAGGCGCGCGCGCTCCAGCAGGGCATCGACCCGACGCTGGCGCTCGTGCGGCGGCAGGTGCTTCCAGGAACGGATCACAGCGGGCACAGCTCTGACGCGCGCTTCCTGGGTATCGGTTTCGAGCAAGCCGCCGTCGAGATCGCGCAGATCCAGAGGCGCACGCGCAAGCCGCAGGGTTTCAATGATGGTGTCGTTCCACATGCGCCCGCCGTCGAGGAAACCGGTCGCGATGAAGAACGTGGCCGTGAGGCCGTGCCGCTTCAGCACCGGCAGCGCCAGCTCGGCGTTGTCGGCGTAGCCGTCGTCGAAGGTGAGCGCGACTGCGCGTCGCGGCAGCGATCCCTCGAGCGTGCGCCGCCAGCCCTCGGCGAGCGGCAGCACGTTGAACCAGCGTCGCAGCACCGCGGCGTGCCGGTCGAAAGCCGCCTCGGTCATCTCCCCCGGGCGCAGCGGGTCGTCGGCGGGCAGAACGCGGTGATACGTCAGGATCAGCAGCCCGCGCCCGTCCAGCGCGACGCTCTTGCGCGCGGCCCTGGGCCCGCCGGTTGCCGTTGGCTCCGACACGGTTCAGGTCACGTGACTCGTGCGTGCCGGCACCGGTGGCACCGGCGCAGCATGCGACGCTTCGCCGGGCTTCACGGCCGTCTGCGCCGCCAGCGCGCGATCGACGTACGCGTTGGTGAGCGCGACGATCGCCATGAGCGAGTACGGCAGGTCGAAGTATGCGAGGCCGAGGAACGCACCGCCGACGCCGAAGCCCACCAGCGACACCTGGATCATCGCCGCGAGCTCGCTCGCCCAGGCCAGGTCCGCGCGTTGCTGCGTCTTGCGGCGGATGCGCCCGCAGGTGCGAAACGCGATCAGCGCCAGGCTCACGAACAGCAGCAGGCCGACATAGCCCTGCTCGCCGAGCACTTCGAAATAGATGCTGTGGGCGTCGTGGAAGTCGGTCGGCGACGGCGCGTACTTCATGAAGAGCTCGGGCGCGAACGCCCGGAAGCCGCCGCCCACCAGCGGCCGATCGTTGGCGAGGTTGACCGCGAAGTGCCAGGCGTTGATGCGGCCCATCGCCGACTGGTCCTGTTGATAGTCCTTGATGGTCGACATGCGGTCGAACCACCCTTCCGGCAGGAACGCCAGGAACGCGACCAGGGCCACCGCGATCACCGCACCGGTGAGCCACTTGTTGCGCATCTTGAGCCACAGCATGGCGCACATCGCCGCGCCCCCCACCAGCGCGCCACGCGACCAGGAGCCGAGGATCGACGCGGCACACAGGACCATGCACGCCACCATCGCGCGCTTGATCCAGATGTTCTCGCTGGTGACCTGCAGGTAACGGAACAGCGGCAGCACCGTCAGCAGCGCGAGTGCGATCTCGTTGTTGCCCGCGATGAAACTGCCGAGCGGGCCCCAGACCAGGTAGTTGCCGCCCGTGAGGACGGTGAAAAGGCCGCCCTTGATGCCAAAAAAGCCGATGGACAGGGCGATCACCCAGACGAGGCGGTGAATGTGCTGGCGATCGCCCATGAGCAGGAGTGTCGCCAGCACCATGAGCTGGATCTTCATCGAGCGTTCCCACTCCGGGACCGCATCGGCGGGATTGAGCGCAAGCAGCGTGGTCACGCACATCCACAGGACCCACAGCATCCATACGATGGTGAGGGCCGACCACGGCATGCGCTTGGGCTCGCGCGAGAACGGCATCGCGATCAGCGTGGCGAGCGCGGCGACCATCACGAAGGGGAAATCGAACGCAAAGCCCCACGTCAGCCGGTGCGGGTTCATGTAGCCGAGCCACGACCACACCAGCACGCCCGTGGTCGGGCGCGCCAGGATGAACGGCAGCAGACCCGCCATCACCAGCATCAGGAGCAGGTCACGCATTCGTGCCCGCCTGCAGCAGGCCCGGTGGGATTTCCGGCACCGCGGGCCGCTGCGCGCGACGCCGCTCGAGAGTATCGAGGCAGATGCGTTCGAAGTCGCGCGCGATGGCCCGGAAGGAGAAGTTTGCTTCGACGTACGCGCGCGCCGCGCGCGACAGGCGTTCGCGCTCCGTCGAGCTGCCGAGCAAGGCCGTCACCGCGCTCGCGAGCTCGTGCGCATCGTCCGCTCGCACGTAGTGAACGCCGGCTTCGAGGGGCAGGCCCTCCACACCGATGGTCGTCGAAACCACCGGGCAGCCGAGCGCCATGGCCTCGAACACCTTGAGGCGCGTGCCGCCGCCGACGCGCAACGGAATCACGTACACCGCCGCCGAACGGATGTGCGGCCGGATGTCATCGACGTAGCCGGTGAAGAACCAGTTCGGATAGCGCGCCTGTGCCCGCTCCACCAGCGCCGGTGGCGGCGCCCGGCCGACCACGGTCATGTGAGCGCCCGGGAACCGCCCGGCGACTTCCGGCCAGACGGAGTCGAGGAAAAACTCGATCGCATCGACGTTGGCCAGCCAGTCCATCGATCCGGAAAAGATGACGTGCAAGGCAGGCGGCGGCAGCGTATGGGTGAAGTAGTCGAGGTCGACGCCCGTGCCGATGGTGGCGACGCGCGCGATGCCGTAGTCGCGCTCGAACTGTACCGCGTCGCGCTTCGAAACCGCGATCACGGTGTCGAAGCGTTCCAGCGTCGCGCGCTCGAAACGGCGCATCTTGGCGTGCTGCGAGCGCCACAGCGCGCGCCGCACCGGATCCGGTGCAACTTCCGCGTGGCGCGCGAAAATCTCCGCCTCGACGTTGTGCGTGAACATGACGCTGGCGCCGTCGAAGCGCGGCGGCGCCCACACGGCGGCGTGCGGGAAGTCGAAAAGCACCACGTCGGGCAGCGCGGCGAGCTCGCGCGCGACGACCGCGTGCCCCTCATCCGACACGTCGGTGGCCACCGGTACGGGCAAGGTGCCGAGCACGTGACGCAGGCGCGTCAGCTTGAACAGCCGGCCGCGCTCGGGCTCCGGCCAGGCGACGAAACGATCGCACACCGAATCGAGCTCGGCCGCGAACCGTGCCGCGCCCGCTGCCGGGTGCGGCGACGCGAGCACGATCTCGAAGGCCCCGCCCTTCATGCCGCGCAGGATCTGCGTCGTGCGGATCTTGCCTCCCGAATCGACGGGAAACAGGAAACGCGCCGAGACGAACAGCAGCCGCGGGCGTTGCTTCACCAGCACACTCCGAGGTATTTGCCCGGCAAGCGCTCGCGGTCGGGCAGGTTCACCAGGTCGATGACGCGCTGCTCGGGCCGCAGCCGGCGCTGCAGCTCCTCGCCCAGGGCGCGGGTATGAATACCGACGATGACCGTGTGCGCGCCCTCGAGCATGTGTTCCATGCTCGGGCTCATGATCGAACCGATGTGGGGAATGTTCTCTTCGATGTAGCGCCGGTTCGCGCCCATGAGCCGCGACAGGTTGACCTCGGGGTCGTAGATGCGCAGCTGCGCACCCTCGCCGATGAGCCGCTTGGCCACCGCCACCAGCGGGCTCTCGCGCAGGTCGTCCGTACCCGTCTTGAACGCGAGGCCGAGCATGCCGACGCTGCGCCCGCCGCCGCCCGCCAGCACCTGGTCGATGGCGTGATCGATGTGCACGCGGTTGCTGGCGAGCAGGCTCGACAGGAGCGGCGTGTTCACGTCGCGCGTCTTGCCGATGTAGGTGAGTGCGCGCAGGTCCTTCGGAAGGCAGGAGCCGCCGAAAGCGAAACCCGGCCGCATGTAGGCGGGCGAGATGTTGAGCCGCGTGTCCTTGCACACCAGCCGCATCACCTCGTGCGAATCGACGGTGAGCGACTGCGCGATGCGCCCGATCTCGTTGGCGAACGTGATCTTGAGCGCGTGGAACGCATTGCAGGCCATCTTGAGCATTTCGGCGGTGCGCACCTGCGTGGCCAGGAACTCGCACGGCAGGTGACCGAAGAGGTCGCGCACCAGCGCCGTGGAACGCTCGGAGTTGCTGCCGAGGATCGTGAACGGCGGGTTGTCGTAGTCCTTGATCGAGGTGCCCTCGCGCAGGAATTCCGGCTGGAAGGACAGCCCGAAGTCCTGCCCGGACCGCTTGCCGCTGTGCTTTTCGAGGATGGGCGCGATCTTCTCCTCGACCGTGCCGGGCTGCACGGTCGAGCGCACCACCAGCGTGTGGAATGCGGCCTTGGCGCCGATCGCGCGGCCGATCTGTTCCGCCAGACGCAGCACCGCGCTGAGGTCCTGGCTACCGTTGCTGCTCGAAGGGGTGCCCACGCAAATGAATGAAAGATCACTGCCGGCGACCGCGGCCTGGGCGTCGGACGTCACGGTCACGCGACCGGACGCGACGACGGTGCGCATCAGCTCCTGGATGCCTTCCTCGACGATCGGTGACTGGCCGCGGCGGATCAGGTCGAGCTTGTCGGGATCGATGTCGACACCGATCACCTCGTGGCCGTCGCGCGCCAGGCAGGCGAGCGAGACCGCTCCGACGTATCCCAGACCGAAAATGCTGATGCGCATGCTGTCCGACCTTCTCTCAATGGGCCTGTTGGCCCGTCATTGTCGCCCAAGTCGCCGGGCGTTTTCTCACGCCCGTGCGGCGCGCGCAGCGACGTTCACCCCGCCGGCGAGCGCTGCGCGAAACACGCGCAACTGCCCCTGCGTGGTCTCGTCCCAGCTGAACTGTTCGGCATATCTGCGCGTCGCCTCGCGTGCGGGACACGCGGCGAGCAGCCCGCGAACCGCCTCCGACACCGCGCGCGGCGAATGCTCGCGGATGACGACGCCCGCCTCGGGCGCGGCGACGACTTCGGCGGTCCCGCCCGCATTCGTCGCCGCCACCGGCGTCCCGCAGGCCATCGATTCGAGCAACACGTTCGCCCAGCCCTCGCGTTCCGAGCACAACAACATGACGTCCGCGGCGCCGTAGTAGCGATAGAGCTCGGCCTGTGGCACGTGCCCAAGGAAGGTGACACGCGCCTCCACGCCGAGCTGCCGCGCCAGAGCGCGCAGCGCGCCCTCCTCCGGCCCGGTGCCGATGATGAGCAGACGGCAATCCGGCAGTTCGGCAAGCGCCGAGATCGCCAGATCGTGCCGCTTGCGCGTGATGAGCCAGCCGACCGACAGCAGCACGCGGCCTTCGAGCTTCAGCTCGCGCCGGGTCGCTTCGCGGGCAACGGGACGGAATCGTTCGAGATCCACGCCATTGCGCAGGACGGTGACCTTGCCGCCGTCGACGCCGAGATCCACGAGGCCGTCCTTGAGTGCCTTGCACACCGTGACGATACCGGCAGCCTCGCGCGCGGCCGAGAGGATCATGCGTCGCGGGAACTCGTAACGAGGCAGCAGCGTGACGTCGCTGCCGCGTGCGGTCACGACGAACGGCACGTCCAGGCGCCGCGCCAGCTCCGCTGCCGCAACACCGTCCGGATAGAAATAGTGGGCGTCGATGGCGTCGAAGTCGAAGCCCTCGGCGCGCATCCGCCGCAGCACCGGAAGCGCGGCGCGCACCAGCGCCGACGGTGCACTGGTCATGCCCACGCGCGGCAGCAGCAGGTAGCGCGGATGCTGCACGTCCAGGCCGTGCCGCACTTCGCGACGCGGCGCCCGCGCATGGCGGCCGTATTCGCCAAAGCGCTCGCTGCGAAACGGGAACCACGGCACGGGTGCCACCACGCGCGCTTCCACCTGGCCGGTGGCCACGAGCTTGCGCAGGCGCTCCTCGACGAAGACGCCGTGCGCCGGGTTGGCGGCGTTCGGAAAGAGCGTCGAAAAGACTGCAAGGCGCAACATGCTCGTCGGTCAGCGAGGTTTGACTGCGCTCAGGCCGCGCGCGCTGCCGGAGCGTCGCTGCTCTCGGAGCGCAGCACGTTGCGCAGGAACGCATCGAACATCAGCAGCGCCCAGATGGCTGCGCTGTGCTCGCGCGCTCCGCTCTGGTGCTCGTCGACCAGGCGCCGCACCATCCCGGGATCGAAGTACCCGGTCGCGGCGAGATCGCCGCCGTCGATCAGCTCGCGCACGCGCGAACGCAGCGGACCGCGGAACCACGCGGCCAACGGAACCGCAAAGCCCATCTTCGGGCGATAGAGCACGTCGTTCGGCAGGTGCGGCTCCAGCGCTTTCTTGAGAACGTACTTGCCGGACGTGCCGTGCAGCTTGAGCCCGGGCGGCAGGGCCACCGCCCACTCGAGGAAGCGGTGGTCGAGCATCGGCACGCGCACCTCCAGGCTGTGCGCCATGCTCGCACGGTCGACCTTGGTGAGGATGTCGCCGCACAGGTACGTCTTGAAGTCGACGTACTGCACCAGCGACAGCGCGTCGAAATCGCGCGCCCGCCCGGCATGCGCGCGCAGCACGTCGACCGCGTTGTAGCCCTGCAGCTCGCGCTTGAGCGCGGGGCTCAGCAGGCGGTTGCGCAGGTAGTCCGGCACGACGGAAACCGTGTTGAAGTACGCCGCGACCGAATCGAGCGCGAGCGACTGCAGCGTCGACTTGGCGCGGAAGATCTTCGGTGCCCAATCGACCTTGGGATAGATCGCGCCGAGGGCTCCGAACAGCGGCCGCCGCAGGAGATAGGGCAGCACGGAGCGAATGCGCTCCTCGTACATGTGCCAGCGATAGCGCCGGTAGCCCGCGAAGGTCTCATCGCCCGCGTCGCCCGACAGCGCCACGGTGACGCGCCGTCGCGCCAGCTGGCATACGCGGTAGGTCGGAATCGCCGAGCTGTCGGCGAAGGGCTCGTCGTAGACGCGCGCCAGCGTGTCGATCAGGCCGAAGTCGTCCGATTCGACGCGCTCGACGTGATGGTTGGTGCGATAGCGGTCGGCAACCTGCTGCGCGTACTGCGCCTCGTCGTATTGCGGATCGCTGAAAGAGATGGAGCAGGTATTGACGGGCTCGCCGCTCGCCTGGGCCATCATCGCGACCACGCCGCTCGAATCGACGCCGCCGGACAGGAATGCGCCGAGCGGCACCTCCGAAATCAGGCGCGCCTTCACGGCGGAGCGCAGGCGGTCGATGAGCTCGTGGCAGGCCGTGGCCTCGTCCACCTTCGCCGTCGCGAAGCGCGGCAGGTCCCAGTATTCGCGCGGCGACGGCCGCGTGCCACTGCGGCTGACCAGCAGCGTGTGCGCCGCCGCGAGCTTGCGCACGCTCTTGAGGATGCTGCGCGGGTCGGCGACGTAGCCGAGCCCGAAGTACTCTTCGACTGCCTGCGGATCGATGTCGCGCGAGATGCGCGGGTGCACCAGCAGTGCCTTGAGCTCGGAGGCGAAGGCCAGGCCGCCATCCGGCAGCCAGGCGTAGTACAGCGGCTTCTTGCCGAGCCGGTCGCGCGCGATGAACAGCGCCTGGCGGTTGCGGTCCCAGACTGCGAACACGAACATGCCCGCGAAGCGGCGCACGCAGTCCTCGCCCCACTGCTCCCAGGCGTGCACGATCACTTCGGTGTCGGAGTGCGTGCGGAAGCGATGGCCGAGCGCCTGCAACTCGTGCACCAGCTCCTGGAAGTTGTAGATCTCGCCGTTGAAGGTGACCAGCACCGTGTTGTCTTCGTTGCCGAGCGGCTGTGCGCCGCCCGACACATCGATGATCGCGAGACGCCGGTGCGCCAGCCCCACGCCGGGCTCGACGTGTACGCCGTCGCCGTCGGGGCCGCGATGCGCGAGCGAACCGATCATCCGCTCGAGCAGCGCGCGATCCACGTTCGCGCCGCGCTCGGCGGTCCACAGGCCTGCGATGCCACACATTCGATGTCTACCTCTCTCTCTCCGCCGCGCCTACGGCTGCTTCTGTCCCAGCCACGCCTGCGGCGTGAGCACCTGTTCGTACACTGCGGCGTACTCGTCAACCATGCGCGTCAGCGCAAATTCCATCTCCACCACGGCGCGCGCCGCACCCCCGTGCCGGCGCGCCAGCTCCGGCTCGCCAGCATAGGTGAGGAGCGCATCCGCCATTGCCACGGCGTCGCCTGCCGTGCAGAGCCGACCGGTGCGCCCTTCACGCACCAGCTCGAGATTGCCCCCGACGCGCGTCGCGACCACCGGCAATGCGGTCGCCATCGCTTCGAGGATGGTGTTCGAAATGCCCTCGTTGAGCGAGGGCAACGCGAACAAATCGAGGCCGCGCAGCAGCGCGGGAACGTCATCGCGCGAGCCCGCCAGCCAGCAGAGCGGGCCGACGCCGGCTTTCTCGATCCCGGCCTGCAGCACCTCGCGCAGGGCTCCGTCCCCGATGAACATCAGACGGGCGCGCTCGCGCAGCTGCGGCTGACGCTCCAGCAACGCAACGAAGGCGCGCAACAGCGTCAGAGGATCCTTCACCGCCTCCAGCCGCCCGGCGGTGCCAATGACGAACGAGCGCTCGTCGCAGAAGCCCGGCGGGCCGAAAGCGCCCCGCGGCCCGACCCTCGCGTGAAAGCGAGTCGAATCCACGCCGCTGTAGATCTGCGTCACCCGTCCGGCCGGCACGCCGACGTCGCTCACCAGCCAGCGCTGGAGGTCGCGCGACATGGTGACGAAGCGGCCGACGACCTTCGCGGCCGCGCGGCGCAGTTGCCGGTACCGGCGGTTGCTGCCGTGCAGGTCGTAGACGTCCCAACCGTGTTCTCCGTGCACGCGACCGCGCACGCCCGCCAATGCGGCGACGAACTGACAATCGATCGTCGCGAGATTGCGCGTGTGCACGACGTCCGGCTGGAGCTTGCGCAGCAACTTCCAAAGGCGCCAGTAGGCGCCCAAGTCCTTGCCCGCGCGCTTGCGAATCTCGTGCACGGCCACATCCGGGCGGCGGATGCGTTTGTGAAACTCCGTGCCCTCGGTGAGACACACGATCGCGTGCCGATAGCGTGAGGCCGGCAGATGATTGATGAGATTCACCAGCCCGTTCTCGAGGCCGCCGACGCCGAAGCGATGCACGATGTGCACGATGAGCGGCGCGTGCGCGTCCGCGACGCTCGCTGCGCTGGTCATGTCGGTGATGCTTTGGCCGGCCATTCGGTCGCGCTCGCTCACGGGGCCGGCACGCAGGCGCCCGGCTGTCGCAGGGGGTTGGTCAGGGATCCTTCGGCGTGCAACGGCGTATCATCGCGCAGGCAGGCCAGCAGCGGCGCGTAATAGTTCACGAGAAACTCACGCACCGTGCGCTCCGGCGCCGGGTCGGGCCCGCTTTGCGCCGCCGATACCACCAGAGCCACGCCCGTCGCGCCCCCGTCGCCGAACAGCGCACGAGCGCGCGCGAGCTTGGCTTGCAGCCCGCCGCTCACCGGTTCCTCGCCGACGACGAACACACGCCAGATCGCGCGGTGCACCAGGCCCTGCCGCACGTTCACCGCCAGCACGGGTACTTCACGCCCGTTGCTCACCGTGAGGTCGAGAGAGCGCTCCCCGATCCAGTCCCAGCGCTCCTCGTCAAACAGCAGGTTCTCGGAGTTGATCAGCTCGGCACCCGAGCGCTCGCGCGCATAGCTCACGACCGCGACGTCCACCGTGGACTGCAACCCCTGCAGGTAAGCGGCGGTCACGGTGCGTGTCGGCCCGAGAAAACGCGGCGCCCAATCGGGAGAGAGCGTGATCGGGCCGGTCCATCCGGCCATCGGCGCGGGCACGCGAGCGATGGCGCCTGGGGCGCCAGCATCGTCGTTGCCGGGTTGCAGTGTCCCCGCGACGACTCTGACGGCGATGAGGGGCACGAGCAGCGCGATCGGCGCGAGCCACCCCGGCATCGCGGGCGCACCAACGCCTGGCGTGCCCGTTTGCGACGCTGCACCCGACGCCGTCGCGGGCGTCGTGCGTGGCGGTGTGGCGGGTTCCGGCGGCTCGGCGAAACGGCGGCCGATCCAGAACACGATCAGCATGACGACGCCGAAGAAGAACCAGCCGTAGATGAGATGATCGATGCCGACCGCGATCTCGTTGTCGCTGAGATGAGCGAGGATCACGATCATGAACGCGCGCAGGCCGTTGGCCAGGATCGGCACCAGCACGCACAGGGCAACGAACAGCACGCGCCGCCACGTGGCGCGGTAGTAGATGTGCGCGAACAGCGTGCCGAGCACCACCGAAGCGATGAGATAGCGGATGCCGCTGCACGCCTTCTCGACCGAGAAGTTGCCGGTCGGAATGTGGATGAGGCGGCCCTCGGCATACACCGGGACGCCCACCGCGTCGAGTGCGCCCACCGTGAAACGCGCGGTGAAGTCCATGAGCCACGGCACCAGCTCCTCGCCCGCCGGAACCGCGAAGAACATGAAGAGCAGCGGGAAAGCGCCGGCCCGCAGCGCCGTGTAGCCTGCGATCGCTGGCACCGCGCTCACGAGCAGGCCGACGGCGGCGAACTGCATGACGACGTTCAGGTGCAGGAGCGATCCCACCAACCAGACGGCCATGGCGGCAAGGACCAGCAGACCGCCCGCGAGGCTCGGCCGCAGCGGCAGATCGAGCCAGCGCTCGCGGCGCAGCCACAGCAGGTAGAGGGCGATCGGGAAGATGACGTATCCGTGCGTGAAGGTGCCCGAGGCACCCCACGCGCGCCACATGTCGACGAACGTGCCCCAGAGAAGCGCGAGTACGGCGAGCCACGCCATCGCCACCGGCAGCAGCGGGCCACGGGTCAGAAGTGCGCCGGCGGGTCGCGCCGGGAGCGCCGCCGCGGTGCTCACGGCCGACCACCGCCATGCACTCGCAGCAGCGAAGCGCGCGGCATGTCGGTCAGCAGCGAGAGGAACGATCTCAGGTTCGTCTCCCACGCGAAACGCTCCGTCACGTAGCGGCGTGCAGCTGCACCCCGTGCGTCGCGATCGGTTGCGGCCAGGAGGCTGAGTGCCTCCCTCGCGAGATCCTGGGCCGTATCGGCAATCACGACACCGGGCGGCGCGGCGGCGTCGATCCCGCGAATCGCTGCCGACGTGGCGAGCACGGGCCGCGCCATCGCCATCGCTTCCAGCACCTTGTTCTGCACGCCGCGCGCGAGACGCAACGGCGCAACCGCGAAACTCGCGTGCCGCAGATACGGACGCACGTCGGGCACGCGGCCGGTCACCGTAACGCCGTCGAGTGCGCCGAGAGCGCGCACCGCCGAGGTCGGATTCGATCCCACGATCCAGAAGCGCGCGCGCGGCTCGCGGGCACGGATTGCGGGCAGCGCTTCGCGCGCGAACCAGCTCACGGCGTCCCCGTTCGCCCAGTAGTCCATCGCGCCGGTGAACACGAGCGCTGCCTCGCCCGGGGCGTAGGGCGACTCGAGCGAGTGGGCCGGCGAGAACGTCGCGGTATCGACGCCGTTGGCGACGGCATGAACGCGATGCGCGGTATCGGGATGCAGCCGGCGAAAATGGTCGGCCTCGGCATGCGACACGAACACGCTGGCGTGGCTCATGCGTGCGATGTGCGCCTCGCGCTGCTCCAGGCACAGGCCTTCGCGCCGGTACACCCACGACATCGGCCAGCGCGCACCGGCCGAATACTGCAGCCACTTGTCCGAGTCGACGTCGCAGAAATCGACCACGCAGCGGTAGCGGCGCGACTCCTCGTCCGGTACGTACTGCGCCATCGAGGAAGACATGATGACGATCGCCGAGATCTCGTGTTTCGCCAGCGTCGCCCGCACCCAGGCGTGCATCGCCGCATCGTTGTAGTACGGATCGGTGAGCGGTTCGCCCGTGAACAGGCCGCGTGCGCTGCGCAACGTGGCGCGCCACGGCACGAGGGAGCGCAGCTCACGGCTCGCGCACCATTGGTCGAGCGCCTGCGAGTGCGTCCAGTCGGCCGGATTGTCGACGAACGAACCGAGGTGCACGCGGTACTCCGAGGCGAGCGCGCGCAGCAGGTTGAACGAGCGGATCTTGTCGCCCTTGTCGGGCGGATACGGGATCCGGTGGACGAGGAAGAGGACGTCCCTCATCCCAGGCTCCGCGCCAGGAACGGACCCACCGCGCGCGAAACCGGCAGGGGCAGACGCCGCCAGGCGCGGATGAACATCTGGTACTTGGGGTTGCTGGGGCTCAGGTTCGGCAGCTCGCGCGCGCGTACCAGGTAGTACTGGTAGTGCAGCGGCTCCGGCTTGAAGCCCCAGTGTTCCTTGAAGTCGTGCGAGCCGGTGCCGCGCTTGCTGCGGCCGTAGTCGAAGGTGCGCAGGCCCCGCGCGCAGGCGCGGCGCATCAGGTCCCAGTAGAGGAAGTCGTTCGCCTTGCAGGCGCGTGCCTGCGCGGTGCCGCCACCGTAGTACGGGAGCACCTCGTCGCGGAAGTAAAAGCTCATGACGCTGGCCACGGGCTCGCCCTGCCAGGGAATCGTGAGGATCTCGCAGTCTGCGCCGAACGCGGCCCGCAGCTCGCGGAAATATCGGTGGCTGAAGACGGGCGTGCCCAGGTTGCGCACGCTCTCAGAGTAGGCGGCGTACAGCCGCCCGGTGCCCGCATCGATCTCGCCAGTGAGGCCCGTTTCGATGCCCTTGCGCACCACTGCGCGCTGCTTGCGCGGGATGGCGAGGAGGTTCGCCTCCTCGGTCGGCTCGATCGTCTTGCGGAAAGTCACGTACAGGTCGCGCTTGGGCCAATCGAGGTCGCAGGCCTCGCGATTGCGCAGCTCGAGGTAGTCGACGCCGAGGTCGCGCGCGAGCGCGCACGCCGCATCGACCAGGGAGCGCGAAGCCTCGGCACTCTGCGCGATGACGCCGCCATATACGCCGAACGGAATGGACATGAGCGCGTTGCCGAACAGCAGGCTCTTCTGGTGCACGAGCGGCAGCAGACCCTCGATGCGTCCGCCGCGTTCGGCGAGCAGGTAGTGGCTGCGGTGACCGAAGGAACGCTCGATCACGCCCGCCCAGCCCGACAGGTGGAAGAACGTGCCCTGCGCATGCGCGCGCACGAACGCATCCCACGCGGCGTCGTCGGCCGCCGTGCGACGCCGAACGGCGAGCGCGGCCTGGGGCGCCAGCATCGCGTTCATGCGCTCACGCGTTGGCGGGCAGGATGCGCGCCTTCGCCGGCCGCAGCCTCGAGACCGAACGCCCGATCCATGCGCGACCAGCGAAAGTCGCGCAGCAACCGGCGCAGCCGCGGTTCCATGCTTTCGAGGTTGAGATAGTGGCGGAAACGCGAGCGCAGCGGCGCGTTCGCGACGCGCGGCTGCTGCGGATCGATCTCCCAGGGATGAAAGTAGAAAACGCCCGGCTGGCGCTCGCGACGATTGACGCGCGCCAGCGCCCAGCGCGACAGCGCGTACGGGAATAGCCGGAAGAATCCGCCGCCGCCGCACGGAATGCGCTTGGGTCCGATGTCCATCGTGGTGATGGGAATTTCCAGGATCGCGCCGGGCCGCGTGCGAAACGCGAAGCGCGGCGCCTCGGGCATGCCGTACAGGTCGTGGCGGATCGGATAGATGCTGGAGCTGTAGGTGTAGCCGGCGCGCTGCAGCTCATCGAGCGCCCAGAGATTGCGCCGCCCGATGGAATAGCTGGTGGCGCGATAGCCGTTGACTGCCACGCCGCCGAGGTCCTCGAGAATGGCCTTGGTCCGGGTCACGTCTTCGCGAAACTCATGCTCGTTCTGCTCGGTGGCCCGCACGTGGCTGTAGCCATGGCTCGCGAGCTCGTGACCGCCGTGCACGATGGCGCGCACCACGCCGGGATAGCGCTCGGCGACCCAGCCGAGCGTGAAGAACGTGGCCTTGACGTCGGCCTCGGCGAACAGCGCGAGGATGCGCTCCATGTTGCGCTCCACGCGGCAATCGAGCGAGTCCCAGGTCGAGCGCGCGATCGTGCGTTCGAACGCCGACACCTGGAACCAGTCCTCGACGTCGACCGACATGGCGTTGACCGGTGCGTCGGACGCGAGTCGCTCGTGCTCCTGCTGGAATTGCGCGCTGTGCATGCCGCCTCGGTTCCGCGCCCTCAGGTGCGCAGGTTCGGCATGTTGTTGCGGCCGCCGAAGGCGACCTGGTTGCGGCCGAAGACGCGTGTGAAGGTGAGCATCGCGGCCTGCTCGGTGTACTCGTTGTCCTGCTGCACGGTGTTGGAGCGGCGCTGGTCGTAGCGCAGCGAAATCCCGAGCAGCGTGCGCTCGCCGAGGCGGCGCACCGCGCCGAGCGTGGCCTGCGTCAGCTCGTCGGTCACGTCCGTGCCGCGGAACTCGACGCGCCCGGCATACGCGCCGGCGTTGATCTGCGTGCGCGCGCCGAGGCGCCAGTACCACGCGAGGCCGGCACCGCTCTCGCGGTCCTGCTCCTGCGTGTTGATGTACTCGCGGCGCACGTCGCGCGCGGTAAGCACGATCTCGCTGCGCGCCAGCGCCCAGCTGAGCTGCGCCGTGCCTTCCTTGTTGACGTACACGTCGTTGGTGAGCGCGATGATGTCGAAGCCCGGGTTGCTGCCGTTGCGCACCAGGATGCGCTGCGGGTTGAGCTGCTCGATGCTGAGCGTCGTGGGCGCTTCCTGGTAGGTGACGTTGGCGTCGAGCCGCGCGCCGTCCATCTCCCACTGCGCGAAGTAGGTGGTGCCGAAGAACCTCTCACCGACGCGCGCCTCGATGCGGTTGCGCGCACTCGGCTGCCACGCGGCACCCGCTTCCCAGAATTCCTCGTCGAGGCCGCCGCCGCGCGGATCCTCCTCGACATCGCTCTCCATGCCGCCGCGCAGGATCAGCCGCAGCGTGCGGCCCAGCGGCACGCCGACGCGCACGCCGACCTCATCGGTCTTGAACGTGTCGAAGTCTTCGTAGTCGGCCTGGATGCGGCGCGCAAGCGCCGACCACTCGAAGCCCGGCTCGTCGGGATTGGTGCCAAACTCCACGAAATAGCGCTGCCGGTCGACGCTGTCGACGTTGTTGCCTTCGCTCAGGTCGAAATCCGGGTAGCGGACCACGCCGTAGGAATAGCTCGCCTGGGCGCGGTGACGCTCGCCGATGGGCTGCGTGTACGTGGGCTGCGCGTCGGCCGACCAGAAATCCGTGAGGTTGCCGGTCACCAGCACGTTGCTCACCGGGATGGGCTCGCGCGGGTCGATGATCGTCTGGCCGTAGGCTCCGTTCAGCGCCAGGTTCAGGCGATCGACGATGACGCCGGTGTTCGTGACCGCGCTCAGGTTGTGGTACGACTCGTCGCGGTCGCTGTTCTCGGCGAAGAAGAAGTGCTGGTACTGATAGTCGATGTCGGCGTTGAAGCGATTGCCCTCGCCTTCCAGGCTGAACGAAGGTCGCGCCTCGGTGACGAAATCGGATTCCTCGAGGCCGTCGGGCGCGAGCGCGAAATTGTCGGTATAGGTGCCGGCGACAGTGACTTCCGGTTCGAAGGTCCAGTCGGCGGACTGCGCGGTCGTTGCGGCCGCGGCTCCCAGTGCCAGCGCCAGCAGGCGGCGCGCGTGTAGGATCATGATCTCCCCCTCTGTGGCTCTCTCGCCGGGCGCTAGCTTTCGCCCTGGCCGGTGCCGTAGTTGTAGTTGTAGTAGCCCGAGTAGTAGCTGCCCAGGCCGAAGACCGTGCGCATCTGGTTGAGCACCAGGCTGATCGAGCGGCTGCGATCGAGCAGCGAGACGGCTTCCTCGACCGCAGGACGCGGCGTGCCGTTGGCGCGCACCACCATCAGCACCTGGCCGACGAGTTTGGCGAGCACCTGCGATTCGTTGGTGGCGAGCAGCGGCGAGGAATCGAAGATGATGACGCGCTCGCGGTTGCGCGCACCGAGCTCTGCGAACAGATCGCGCATCCGCTGGCTCGCCATCAGCTCGGGCACCTGATCGCTCACGCGACCCGCGGGCATGACGCGCAGGCCTTCGATGTCCGTCGCCAGGATGTGGCGCGCCGGGTCGGTGCCGGGATGCTCCAGCAGCTCGGTGAGACCCGGGCGCTGACGGATGCCGAGCAGCTCGCTCATGCGCGCACGGGCGATGTCGGCGTCGATGAGCAGCACCGACGAATCGCGCTCGCGGGCGATGCTGAGGGCGAGGTTGAGCGACGTGAAGGTCTTGCCGTCGCCGGGGAGCGCGCTCGTCACCATGACGAAGTTGCGCTCCGGCAGCGCCACGTCGGCCCGGCCAAAGGCGCGCTCGAGCACCGGCCACTTGATGCGGCGATACTCGTCGGCGATCTGCCGCTCGGCGTTCTGCGGCGGCAGGCCACCCGCCGCGCGCAGGGCGTCGAGATCGATGCGCAGCGGCGCAGTATCGGCAACGCAGTCGTCGCTGGCGGCGATGTGAATCGGCCTCTCGAAGTGCGGCGGCTCGGGACGCAGCTCTGCACGGGGTTCGGGTCGCCCCTCGCCTCGCGGCTCGCGCGGCGGCGGTGCATCCGCACGTCGGCGCTGATCGACGGGCCCGGTGTTGTTGCGCGCGTCGCTGCGCAGCTTGCCGATCGCTTTCTCGACGATGCTCATGCCCTACCCCTTGATGAGGCCCTGCAGCCAGGCAGGAGCGAATTGCGTGACGAGGAGCGCGATGACGAAAGCGGCGACCAGGAAGCCGGCGGCCGTAGCCAGCCGGAAGTTGCTGCGCCTTTCAGCGGCAAGCTGCGCCGTGCCAAGCGCCATCGAGATGGAGCCGAGCACGGGCAGGCCGAGCGACTCGCGCAGCGCATGGCGCGTCGCGAACACGGGGTTGAGCTGGTGGAGCAGGAACGCCAGACCGCCGCCCGCCGCGAGGCCACCGAGCAGCACGACCACGACGAACAGCGGACGATTCGGCGACACCGGTCGCAGCGGCGCCACCGGCGGCTCGATGATGCGAAAGCGCACGTCGTCGCGGCTCTGCTCGACGTCCTCGGAGAGGCGCGCCGATTCCAGGCTCTGCAGCAGCTTCGAGTGCTGTGCCTTGTTGACTTCGTAGTCACGGTTGAGGCGCGCGAGCTGCGCTTCCACTTCGGGAATCGTGTTGACGCTGGAACGCAGGCGGGCGACTTCGCGCTCGGCCTGGACCATCTTGCTGCGCGTCTCGGTGAGCGAGACCTCGGCTTCCTTGAGCTGGATCTTCATGCGCTGGTAGACGGGATTCTGGTCGAGCGAGTTGATGGCGAGCAGCTCGCTGGTCTTGGTGGTCGGCAGCGCGGCGCTCTTTTCGTTGCGGCGTTGCTCCTCGAGCGTCGCGATGCGCTCCTTGAGCGCGACCACTTCAGGATGTCTCTCGGTGTACTGCAGCAGCAGGCTCTCGAGCCGCTTCTGCATGTCGGCGATCTGTCCGGCGAGCGGGCTGGCGCTCTCGGCCATCTGGTTCATCAGGCCGAAAGTCGGCTCCTCGCCTTCGATGGAACGGGCGAGCGCGTCACGCCGTTCCTGCGCCACGCTCAAATCCTGGCGCAGCGTATCGAGGCGCTGCATCGCGGCTTGCAGGCGCTCGTAGTAGTCCCCCTCCTCGCCCGGCATCATGCCGACGTTCTTCTTCTTGAAATCCGCGAGGCGTTCCTCGGCCTCGCGCAGCTTGCCTTCGAGAGCCGAGATCTGTTCCTCGAGAAAGCGCTGCGCGCTGCTGGTGTCCTGGCGCTTGACGCCGATGGTGTCCTCGACGAAGGAATCGAGGAGCTTCTGCACGACGCGCTCCGCCATCGGGCGGTCGTTGTCGACGTAACGGATCGAATAGAGGTTGGGCGCCTGCGGCAGCACCTCGATCGTGATGCGCTCGCGCAGGTTGTCGATGAGGCGCTCGAATTCCTTGGGACCCTGCGCGCGCAGGTACAGGTCCGTCTCTCGCGCCACCTTCTCGAGTTGCGGCTGCGCCAGGAGCGCGCGCGACATCATGCTCACCTCGGTCATGACGTCGTTTTCCGCGGTGAGGCCCTTGAGCAGCGGGCGCAGCAGCGTGTCGGTGTCGACGTAGACCTTGGCGCGCGCTTCGTAGTTGTCGGGCAGCACCAGCACGCCGATCCAGCCGAGCGCGGCGAGCAGCCACGCGAACGCGAGGGCATGCCAGCGGTAACGCAGCATGCCCTGGCCGACGACCAGCAATTGATTGACGATTTCCTGCATTCCTGAGTCTTTATTGGCTGTTTCGGGAGGCCCCAGAATCGCTCTGTCCGCGGGTTGGTCGCCGTTGTGCGCGCCCTTGTACAGGACCGACCCGCACGCTTGTGTGACCGGCTTAACAGCCGCCGGCTACCCAAAACGTCCGCACAGTGGTGACATTCAGAAGATGGATTCTGGGATCACCACCACGTCGCCCGGCTTCATCTTCAGGTTGTACTCCATGCGCCCCCGGGTCAGCAGGTCCTTGATCCGCACAGGGATTTCGGTCTGCTTGCCGTCCTGGACACGGATCACGCGCGCGCGGTTGCCGGCCGCGAACTCCGTCATCCCTCCCACTTCGATCATCACGTCGAGCAGGGTCATTTCGCTGCGATAGGGCAAAGCACGCGGGTTGGCTGCGGCACCCACGACCTTGATCTGGTCGACCCCGGTCCCCTGGAAATTCACCACGATCACGTTGACCTGGGGCGTGCGGATGAACTCCGCCAGCCGTTTCTCGATGTCGCGCGCCAGTTCCGTCGGTGTCTTGCCGGCGGCGGCGACGTCTTCGATGAGGGGCGCGGAGATGTTGCCGTCCGGGCGCACCGGCACCTCGCCCGAGATGTCGGGTTGGTTCCAGACGAAAATCCGCAGCTTGTCGCCGGGGCCGATGCGGTACTCCGCTTCGGGTGAGGCCGAATTCGCGGCCGCGGCGCGGGTCGCCGCACCGCCACCCCCTCCGCAGGCCTGGAGGCAGAGAACAAGGGCCACCAGCCAGAGGCCGCTGCGGCGCAGGACGCGGATCGTGGACATCAACGAACTCCCTCTTTACATACAGTATGTTAGCAACTATTCATGCAGTAATGCAGCACGTCTCGTGGCCTGCGCTATCCCCCCAGATCCTTGAGGAGCGCCTGGGCGGCCTGCCGCTCACTGAACTCGCCGTGGTCGGCGAGCAACGCCCGCAGCTTGCGGGTCGCCTCCGGGCGTGCGCCGCTGCGGGCGAGCGCCGCGGCGTGGTGGAAGCCGATGTCGGGATGATCCGGCGCCAACGCTGCAGCGGCTTCGAGCATGCGCAGCGCATCGGGAACGCGTCCTGCGGATAGCAGGATCCAGCCCAGCGTATCCGCAATCAGCGGACTCTTCGGCTGCAGTTGGTGCGCGCGCTGCGCGAGCTCCACCGCCCGCCCCTGCTTGTCCGCTTGTTTGTGGTAGAGCCAGGCCAGGTTGTTCAGGGCCGCGACGTTGTCCGGCTGCGCCCGCAGGACCGCTTCGAGGTTGGTCACGGCCGCCGCCTCGTTGCCTGTCGAGGAAAGTGCGTCCGCAAACACCAGGCGCACGCGCGTGTCTTCGGGATGCGTCCGCAGCCACTGTTCGAGTGGTTCGAGCGGCTTTTCCGCGCGCGCCGCTCGTCGCGCAGCATAGGCGCGCAGCGACACGCTTGCGGTCGGAGCTGCTGCGAGCGCGCGATCGTATGCCTTGGTTGCCGCCTGTGCGTCGCCGGCCCGCAGCGCCAGCTCGGCTTCGATGACGGCTGCCCCCGGATATTGCGGGTCGATCTTGCGAATCTCGCCGAGCAGGCGACGGGTCTCCCCTTCGCGGCCGCGGACTGACTCGAGCGCCGCGATCAGCGCCATCGCCGGCACATGCTGTGGCGCCAGCCGAAGCGCGTTGCGCGCCGAGCTCAAGGCCTCTTCAGCTTCTCCGGCGGCGAGGTGAGCAGTGGCGAGCGAGAAGTGCGCCTGCGCGGAATTCGGATTGGCGGCAACGGCGCGATTGAGCGTATCGACGCTGTCGCGAGTGCGGCCAGCGGATGCGAGCGCGATGCCCAGCACGTTGAGCGCGGTGGAGTTGTCGGGCGCCAGGCGAATTGCCTCGCTCGCAAGCTGCTCCGCGCGCAGCAGGTCGCGCTGCCCGAGGTAGTACTCGGCGAGCAGCACGCGCGGCTCGACCGCGTTCGGATTGTCCTTGCGTGCCGTCTCCAGCCACTGGACCGCAGCCTGCCGATTGCCCTTGGCGAGCGCTGATTGCGCAAGCGCCACCAGTGCCGCGGCCTCGCCGGGGCGCAGTGCCAGTGCCTCCTGGAAGCGGCGTTCCGCAGCGTCGTGACGCCCTTCGAGCAGGTCGAGCTTGCCGAGGTTGAGATGCGCTGCGGGACTCTTCGGATCGAGCTCGAGCGCGATGTCGAAGTGCGTGCGCGCGGCGCGATTGTCGCCGGCACTGACGAGCAGGCCACCGACGAGCGCCTGAACCTCAGGGGCGCTCGGATTCTGCCGCGCCAGCTGGAGCGCTCGCTCGATCGCACCGGCGCGGTCGCCCGAGCGCAGTTGCGCGGTGATGAGCAGCAGGTCACGGCGATAGCTCATCGCACCTTCCGCTTTGAGCGCATCGAGGATGCGAATCGCCGTTTCGGTCCGGCCGGCCGCCATGTAGCCGGCCGCGAGCTGGATCACCGTCCCGGGATCGCTGCCACCGGCCGCGGCGCCGCGCTCCAGGTACTGCAAACCGACGTCGAGATCGCCGGCCTGCACGCGCGCAAGACCGGCGAGTGCAAGCGTCATCGCACTGTCCGGTTCGCCCGAGCCCTTCGGCTCGAGCACCGAGAGCGCCTCCTTGGGCTTGCGCTGGCGCAGGCGCGACTCGGCGAGCAAGCGCCGTGCAAAATTATTCTCCGGGTCCGCGGCCAGCACCGCCGAAAGGTGCATGTCGGCCTGCCCGAGATTGCCGCTCGCGTAGTTCACCGCACCCAGCATCAGCTGCGCGGGACGATTACCCGCGTCGTGCGCCAGGATGCGTTCGAGATCGGAGCGCGCCGAGTCGTACTCGCCTTTGAGGAAGGCGGCCCGCGCGCGCAGGTAGAGAGTGACGCCGCTGTTCGGCGCGAGCTGTTCGAGGCGCTGGATCGTGGCCTGCGCGTCTTCGGCGCGTCCGAGCGCGAGCTGCGACTCGACCAGTCCCGCAAGCGCCGCGATGACGCGTGCCGCGGGCTCGGTGTTCTCGGCGAGGCGCGCAGTGGCGTCGTACGCCTGCGCGGCCGCTTCGAACTGGCGATCGCGCAGATAGAGGGTCGCGAGCAACAGGTGGACGCGCGGGTCTTTGGGCGCGAGACCGAGCGCGACGTCGATCTCGCGCTTGGCGGCCTCGAACCCCAGCGTCTGCAAGCTCGCGGAAGCGAGCCCGAGGCGTGCCGGCACATCCTTGTCGTCTAGCGCCAGCGCGCTCGCGAACTCGGCACGCGCTTCGGCAGGCCGATTGGCGCCGAGCTGGGCATCGCCCCGCAGCACGAGGTACTGGATGCGTTCAGCCTCATTGGGCGCTTTCGCCGGATCGATGAGGCGCAGCGTGTCCTCGTAGCGCCGACTGGCGAGCAGCGAGCGGGCCATCGGAATCGCAAACCGTTCCTGGGCGATGCCGAGCTCGCGCGCCAGCTCCAGCTCGCGTACCGCGCCCTCTGGATCTCCGGACTCGAGCGAGGCCACGCCGAGCGCCAGCCGCCCTTCGGAATTCTGTGGGTCTTTTTGCAGTAGCGACTTGAGGTCGATGCTGGCAGCGCGAAAATCGCCGGCGTCGAGATTGCGCTGGGCGCGTTGCAGCAGCTCATCGGGATCCGCACTGCAACCGGCCAGCGCGGCGAGCGCCAGGACGAGCGCGCCGACGATGGACGCACTGACGCCGGGCAGCCGCCTCGTCATCGCGAGTTTCATCCGCCCACCTGCCGATCGCCCTCGACCCGCATGTTGTTCTTCTCCAGCAGGTCGTAGAGCGTCGGGCGCGTGATGCCGAGGAGCTCCGCGGCGCGCGACAGGTTGCCCGCGGCGATGGCGAGCGCGCGCCGGATCGCCTGGCTCTCGGCCCGCTGGCGCGCCGTGCGCAGGTTCAGGAACTCGGTGTCATTGCCGCCGTCCGCGAGCCCCAGGTCGGCAGCGGTCACCTGCTTGCCCTCGGCCATGATCACCGCGCCGTTGATCTTGTTCTCGAGCTCGCGGATGTTGCCCGGCCACGGGTATTCCTGCAGGGCGCGGATCGCTTCCGGCGTGAAGCCCCGCAGTGTGCGGCCATGGCGACGCGCGCGATCGTCGAGCAGGTGCTGGGCGATCACCATGCAGTCTCCGTCGCGCTCGCGCAGCGGCGGAATCTGCACGCTCACCTCGCTGATGCGGTAGTACAGGTCCTGGCGGAACTGGCCGGCGGCGATGCTCGCCGCGAGATCACGGTTGGTCGCGCAGACCACGCGCACGTCGACCGGGATCGCCTCGCGCCCGCCGACGCGCTCCACCACGCGCTCCTGCAGGAAGCGCAGCAGCTTGGCCTGCAGCGACAGCGGCATGTCGCCGATCTCGTCGAGGAACAGCGTGCCGCCGTTCGCCATCTCGAACTTGCCGGGCGTCTGCTTCACCGCCCCGGTGAAAGCCCCCTTCTCGTGCCCGAACAGCTCGCTCTCCAGGAGCGACTCGGGAATCGCCGCGCAGTTGATGGCGACGAACGGCTTGCCGTTGCGGCTGCTCAATGCATGCAGCGCGCGCGCCAGCAACTCCTTGCCGGTGCCGCTCTCGCCCAGCAGCAGCGTGGTCACCTGCGTCGGGGCCACCTTCTCGATCATGCGGCAGACGCGGCGCATCGGATCGCCGACCGCGATGATGCCGTCGAGCGGCGAGACGCCCTGGCGTCGCTGCAGCGCGCGGTTCTCTTCTTCGAGCGCGTGCATGTTGAAGGCGCGCTGCACGATCAGGCGCAGCACGTCGACGTCGACCGGCTTCTGGTAGAAGTCGTAGGCGCCCATCGCCACGGCGCGCACCGCGTTTTCGCGGTCGTCGTTGCCGGTGACGACAATGACCTTGGTGTGCGGTGCGAGCGCGAGGATCTCCTTGAGCGTCTCCAGCCCTTCGCGCACGCCCTCCGGGTCCGGCGGCAAGCCGAGGTCCTGCAGCACGACGTGCGGCTCGTGCTTGCGCAGCTCGTTGATCGCCTCGACGCGCGTGCCCGCCTGCAGGACTTCGTAGGGCTCGAAGCACCAGCGCAGCTGGCGCTGCAGGCCGGGATCGTCCTCGACGATGAGGAGCTTGCCGGGCAGGCGGCCGGCGGGTTTGTCGCGCGCGCCGGGGTGCTTGTCGGCAGGCTTGTCAGTGGCGGTGGACACGGGACTCCCTGTGCGTCACAGCGCAGCGGCCAGCGGCAGCGAAATCTGAAAACGCGTTCCCTTGCCCACGTCGCTCTCCACGCTCACCTCGCCGCCGGCCATGCGCACGAACTCGCGCGTCTGGAAGGCGCCGATGCCCATGCCCTGACTGCCCTTGGTGGTGTCGAACGGCCGAAACAGCCGTTCGCGGATGAAAGCCGCGTCCATGCCGCAACCATTGTCGCGGACCTCGATGATGGCGTGCCGCGCCGCGCGTCGCAATTCGACCTCCACGCGCCCGTCGGGCGCCGTCGCATCCTGGGCGTTGCGGATGACGTGCTCGAGCACGAGGCCGAGCCGCTCCGCGCTCACCAGCACTTCCAGTGTCGAATCCTCCCCCGTCGCGATGCCGTCGGTGCCGAACTCCGGCGCCGGCCGACGGTCGGCGCAGCGGCTCACCGCGTCGGCGCAGACCTGCGCGACCCGCACGCGGCGCGCAGGGTTCATGGTCTCGCCGCGCCGCAGCTGCTCCAGCAGGCGATTCATCCGCTTCACTGAGTTGTCGATCGTGGAGATCGCGTCGTCGATGAACTGCGGATTGTCCCGGTGGCGCGCGGCATTCTGAACCACCAGCGTCTGTTGCGCGATCAGGTTCTTGAGATCGTGCATCATGAAGGCCGCGAAGCGATTATAGGCTTCGAACTGCTGCGATTGCGCGAGCTGCCCGGCCGCCTGGTCGAGCGCGATGTAGCTGGCGGCCTGCCGGCCCACGGTGCGCAAGAGATCCAGGTCCTCCCAGGTCAGGTCCTGCGGTGCCAGCGGCTGCGTAATGACGACGAACGCCACCAGCCGGTCCTCCTGCAGCAGCGGCACCACCAGCCACGCGCGTTCCAGCTTCAACAGCCATTGCGGCAGCGGCAGATCCTGACGGTCGCGGATCGATCGACTGCGCCGGGCGTTCAGATCGGCGATCCACTCCCGTGCGGCCAGGAACCTCAGGAAGTCGCTGTCCGCCGGCTCGGAGGGCGAATCCGGGCCCGCGAGGTCGCCAGCGGCGGGGACGAACAGGCCGTCGCGCGCGATCCAGACGCCGCCCGCGCTGCTGTTCACAATCTGCGCCAGCGCCTGCAGCGTGCGCTGCGCCAGCGTGGCCTCGCCCGAGGCCGAGGACAGCGTGCGCAGCAGGCGCAGCCACTCGACGCGATAGTCGTATTTGTAGGGATAGAAATGCTTGGTCAGGAAGACGCGCAGGCGCGCACGCGCCTGGCCCGAGAACAGGACGAGGGTCAGGGCCAGCGCCGCCCCGAACATGAAGACGATCTGCGCGGCGCCGCCCCAGGTGCCGCCGAACGTGCGCACGTAGTAGCCGGCGACGGCGACCGCGAGCAGATAGAAGCCCGCAGCAATGATGCTGGCGGTGTACAGCACCGGGCGGCGCGACATGAAGATCTGCGGCGACCAGCGCGAGGTACGGGCGACGCCCACGGCGAGCAACGGCACGGCCAGCGCATTTGCCGCGCCGCGCGCCTCCCACATGACGAGCGGAACCTGGTTGAACAGCAGCGCGATCGAATAGAGGCACAGGTCGTACGCGATGAGTGCGCCGGTACCGATCCACAGGAACTTGATCGACCATTCGTGACTGCCGCGCGTGTTGCGATAGACCTGCTCCACCAGCACGAAGCCGATGAGCGCGAGCAGCAGCATCCCCGGAATCAGGACCCGGGAAGCCGCAAGCAGGCCGACGCCGAGGTCGTGCAGGATTCCGAGCCCGAGCCCGACGAACATCACTGCCGCCGTGGCCGTGTAAACCGTGACCGTCGCCCAACGCGGGACTGCCCGCTCGCTGACGCCGGCAAGCACGCGCAGCAGCACGGCCAGCCACAGGACGTCGCGCAGGATCTCCAGAAAGAAGAAGAGTCCCGAAAGCGGCGAGGCCGTCTGCGCAAGCTGCCAAGCGAGTGCGGCGCTCCACAGCAGGCTCGCGAGAGCCGCTGGCAACAGCAGCGATCCGTGGAACTGCTGGCGCCAGCGCGTGAGCAGCATCAGCGAGAGCCCGAGATAGGCCGCTGCGGCGAGGCTGTAGCTGAGTGTCCCGAGCGTGTGCATGGTTGAAAGGATCAAAAAGGGTCACGCAGCCAGGCCCCCGGCGTGCGCAAACCTCTATCGTCCGCCCTTGCCCCAGAGCACGACTTCGGCGGTCTGCAGGAGGATCATCAGGTCGAACAGCAGGCTGTGGTTCTTCACGTAGTACAGGTCGTATTGCAGCTTTTCCGCCGCGTCGTGCTCGGAGGAGCCGTACGGATAGCAGAGCTGTGCCCAGCCGGTGATCCCCGGCTTCACGCAGTGGCGTTCGCGATAGTACGGAATCTTCTCGTTGAGCTCAGCGACGAACTCCGGTCGCTCGGGACGCGGCCCGACGAAGCTCATGTCCCCACGCACCACGTTGAGGATCTGCGGCAGCTCGTCGATGCGCACCTTGCGGATCACCGCACCGACGTACGTGACGCGACTGTCGCTCTTCTCCGCCCAGCGGGCCTGCCCGTCTTTCTCGGCGTCGATGGACATGCTGCGGAACTTCAGCACGTGAAATTCGCGGCCCTCGAGGCCGACGCGCCGCTGGCGATACAGCACCGGCGCCCGCGGCCCGTCCTCGAGCTTGACCGCGATCATCGTCAGCAGCATCACCGGCCAGGTGATGGCGAGCAGCGCGAGGCTGGCGAACAGGTCGAAGGCACGTTCCGACACCAGGCGGATCGGATCGCGGCGGAAGCCGTCGGAGAAGATCATCCAGCTCGGATTGAGGACGTCGAGGCGCACCTTGCCGGTCTCGCGTTCGAGGAAGCTCACCAGGTCGACGACCTCGATGCCACCGAGACGGCATTCGAGCAGCTCCTGCACCGGGAACGCGCGGCGCCGGTCGTCCATGGCCACCACGATCTCGTCGACCGACTGCTCGCGCGCCAGCTCGAACAGAGACTGCTGCGGCAGCAGCAGGCGTTCGGACGGCACCATCGCTCGATCGCCGTCTGGACGCACATAGCCGACGATGGTGAAGCCGCGCTGGTCGGTGCGCCGGCGCAACTGCGAAATGCTCATCGCCTGGCGCCCGCTGCCGTAGACCAGCACGCGGCGCTTGAACAGGCTTTCGTCGACGAGACGCGAGAACACGAAGCGCACGATGCCGATCGCGGCCAGTGAGCCGGCGGCGGAATATGCCATCACGCCGCGGCCGAGGTGCAGGTTCGGCAGGAAGTAATAGAGGAGAGCAACCGCGGCCGTCGCGATCGCGGTGCTCGCGGCCGTACGCATCAGGATGCCGGTGAACGTGGCGCGCAGGCGGGCGCTGTACAGGCCCATCGCCACCATCGCCATCTGCATGAAGAAGGTGAACAGCAGCGCGCGCGGCCAGATGGGGCCGATGCGCACTTCGATCTCCAGGAGCGAGTCGCTGAAGCGCAGGAGAGCGGCGGCGTAGGGAACGCACAGCAGCGCCGCGGCCTCCACGAGCGCCAGGATCAGGATCGGCATCTGCAAGTAATGTCTGAAAATTCGCACTGGGTTATTCGTTTCGTGCCTGTGCGTGGACCTCAGCTGCGCGAGCCGGCGCGACCCCCCGGACGGAGGGGGCGCAGTCTAGAGAAGCACTTGCGAGTTACGCGTGAGAGAGGTCACACATGCCTCGGCCGCGCCGGTGACTGTGTTGCACGTCGCAAGTCCATCGCTTCGATTCGCCGGCCGCGCGCGCTTTTGACGTTGTGCGAATGCGCGCGCCGGCACAGTCCCCCGGTGCGGTGCTCCCCGCTGCGCAACGGCCCGACCCGCGCAGCGCCAGGGTCGGAACATTACCAAGAATACCAATAAGTTACAAAGTATCCTTGCGGGAAGCCTCGCAATTGCGGGGGTCAACGGGGCCGCACCGGCGCGAAGGCCCCCGGCGAGCCTCAGAAACCATAGAGCCGGGCGAGGCGATCGCCGTGAAAGCCGGAGTCGCCGAACGTTTCCGCGGCGACGCGCGCGCGCTTCATGAAGAACCCGATCTCGAACTCGTCGGTCATGCCGATGCCGCCGTGCATCTGCAGCGCTTCGTTGGTCGCCAGTCGCGCGGCGTCGCCGGCCTTCGCCTTGGCAACGCTCACCAGCAAGGCCGTGTCGGTGCCGCGCGCGTCCAGGGCACGCAGCGCTGCGTTCGTGGCCGAGCGCGCCAGCTCGATTTCGCAGTACAGGTGCGCCGCCCGATGCTGCAGCGCCTGGAATTCGCCGACCTTGCGTCCGAACTGCTCGCGCTGGCGCAGGTAGTCGAGGGTGCGATCCAACGACTCGCTGGCGATGCCGACCAGCTCCGCCGCCAACACGGCGCGACCCGCGTCGAGAATGGAATCGAGGAGCTCACCGCCCGCGCCAGCCGCATCGAGGAGATCCGCGCGCGACACCTCGACGTCGTGCAAGCGAAGGTCGGCGGCGAGGCGGCTGTCCACCAGCACGGTGCGTTCGATGCTCAACCCCGGCGCACGTCGGTTCACGAGAAAGAGCCCGATCGTATCTGCGTGTCCGCCATCTGCGTGTCTGCCATCTGCATGTCCGCCATCTGCGCGTCCGCCAGCCACGACCCGCGCCGCAACGATGAGCCATTCCGCGACATGGCCGTCGAGCACAAAGGTCTTTTGACCCGTGAGGCGAAACCCGGTCGCGGTCGCGAGGGCGCGCGTCGCGATCTCGTGCGGTGCATGGCGCGGGCGCTCGTCGACGGCCAGGGCCATCAGCAACTCGCCCGCGGCAATTGCGGGAAGCAGCTCGGCCCGGCGGCGCTCCGAGGCGCCCTGCACGAGGGCAGCGACACCGAGCACCGCGGTGGACAGTAGCGGCGATGCAGTCAGGGTGCGGCCTGTCTCTTCCGCAATCAGGCCGGCGCCGGCGTGGCCGAATCCGACTCCGCCGTGCTCCTCCGGGATCAGAAGGCCCGGCCAACCCATGCCGGCGAGCTCCGACCACAGACCGCGGTCGAAGCCGTCCGGATCATGCGCATCGCGCAGCTTGCGCAGCGCTGCAACCGGCGCGCGCGCCTGCAGGAACCGGCGTGCCGAGTCGCTGAACAGCTGCTGCTCTTCGGTCAGGACGAACCTCATCGCGCTATCGACTCCTCACGCGTCAGGGCAGGCGCAGGATGTGCCTGGCGATGATGTTGAGCTGGATTTCCGAGGTGCCGCCCTCGATCGAGTTGCCGCGCGAGCGCAGCCACTGACGCGCGTGCTCGCCCGCCTTGCCGGCTTCGATGCGCTCGCCCTCCCAGACCAGCGCGCGACTGCCGTGAATCGACATCGCCAGCTCCTGTCGTCGCTTGTTGAGCTCCGTGCCGTAGTACTTGAGCAGCGAGGACAGCGCGCCGGTCCCCTGCCCGCCCACCGACTGCTCGCGAATGCGCTCCATCGTGAGCGCGAAGGCGAGTGAATCGATCTCGTAGCGCGCCAGGTCCGTGCGCAGCGCATCGTCGACGAGCCTGCCGTGCGCCAGGCCGACTTCGCGCGCGGCAATGGCGCACAAGCTTCCATGTCCGCCCGCAAAGAGATCCATGCCACCGATCATCTCGCGCTCGTGCGTGAGCAGGTACTTGGCGATGTCCCAGCCCTCGTTGAGCGTACCGACCAGGTTGGCCTTGGGCACGCGCACGTTGTCGAAGAACGTCTGGCAGAACGGCGACTTGCCGGAGATGAGGCGGATCGGCCGGGTCGAAACGCCCGGACTCGCCATGTCGAACAGCAGGAAACTGATGCCCTTGTGCTTCGTCGCCGCGGCGTCGGTACGCACGAGGCAGAAAATCCAGTCCGCTTCGTCGGCGTAGCTGGTCCAGACCTTCTGGCCGTTCACCAGGTAGTGATCGCCGCGATCCTCCGCGCGCGTCTTGAGCGATGCGAGATCGGACCCGGCGCCCGGCTCCGAATACCCCTGGCACCAGCGAATCTCGCCGCGCGCGATCCTCGGCAGGTGCTCGCGCTTCTGCGCCTCGTTGCCGTACTTGAGGAGCGCCGGACCCAGCATCGAGATGCCGAACGAGGCCAGCGGATTGCGACACGACAGCCGCTGCAGCTCCTCGCGCAGGATCGTCGCCTGCTCTGCGGAAAGGCCGCCGCCGCCGTACTCGCGTGGCCATTCAGGCACCGTCCAGCCGCGCTGCGCCATGCGCTCCAGCCAGATGCGCTGCGCTTCGCTCGCGAACTTCCAGTGCCGGCCACCCCAACACAGCTGCTTCTCGTCCGCGTCCTGTCCGCGCATCGACGGCGGGCAGTTTCCTTCGAGCCACGCACGCGTCTGCGCCCGAAACGCCTCGAGATCCGGTCCGCTTTCCGTTGCGGTCACGGCCTATTGCTCCCGGTGCGGGCCGAAGCGGGGCGCACGCTTCTCGAAAAACGCCGCGATGCCTTCGCGCAGGTCCGCCGAGCCCAAGCTCGCGAGCATCTCCCGATCCGCTTCGACGCAGGCTTCCGACAGGTGCCCGAAGAGGCCGTGCACGACCTGGCGCTTGATGACGGCCAGGGACCGCGGCGAGCAGCTCGCCGCCATTTCCGCCGCGTAGGCGTGCACGTGGTCCCCGAAAGCCTCCGCGGGCAGCACGCGCACGAGTCCCATGCGCTCCGCTTCCGGCGCATCGATCTGACGTCCCGAAGCCAGGACATCAAAGGCGTGCATCGTGCCCACCAGCCGCGGCAGCAACCACGCGCTGCCGTATTCGGCGACGAGACCCAGGCGGGGGAAAGCCGCGGAGAGTTTCGCCGTGGCGCTCATGAACCGCAGGTCGCAGTAGAGCGTGAAACACAATCCGATGCCCACGGCGACACCGTTGATCGCCGCGATGATCGGTTTCGGTACACCGAGCGGATAGCTGAGCGGCTGGTCGAACACCGCCTCGGGCCGCGGATCGCGTGCGACCGGCCCGACGTCGGCGTCGCGCACCGGGCCCGCCAGCACCGGGCCGAAGCGCGTCACGTCCGCGCCGGCACAAAAGCCGCGCCCGGCGCCGGTCACCACGATGACGCGCACGCCCTCGTCGTCGCGCGCCTGCTCGATGGCACGCCTGAGCTCTTCCTGCATGCGCAGCGTCCAGGCGTTGAGCTTTTCCGGACGATGCAGCGTGATCGTCGCGACGCGATCGCGCACGTCGTAGCGCACTTCCTCAAACGCGGCCATGGGTTCCAGGCTCCACGCGTGGGGGTCCCAAGCGCGCCAGCTCCAGTCGGGCAATGGCGCCGCGGTGCACTTCGTCGGGCCCGTCCGCGATCCGCAGCGCACGCGCATTCGCGTACAGGTGCGCGAGCGGAAAGTCGTCGGTCAGCCCGCCGGCCCCGTGCGCCTGCATCGCCCAGTCCAGGACGCGGCACGCCATCTCCGGCGCCACCACCTTGATCATCGCGATCTCGGCACGCGCCGCCTTGTTGCCGACCGTGTCCATCAAGTGCGCCGCCTTGAGCGTCAGCAGCCGCGCCTGGTCGATGGCGATGCGCGATTCGGCGATGCGCTCGTGCCACACCGACTGCTCGGCCAGCGGCTTGCCAAACGCAACGCGCGCCAGCAATCTGCGGCACATGAGCTCGAGCCCACGCTCGGCGGCGCCGATGAGACGCATGCAATGATGGATGCGCCCGGGCCCGAGTCGCCCCTGGGCGATCTCGAACCCGCGTCCCTCACCCAGGATCAGGCTGGCGCGCGGCACGCGCACCTGGTCGAAGATCACTTCGGCATGGCCGTGCGGTGCATCGTCGAAGCCGAGCACGGGCAGCGCCCGCTTGACCGTCACGCCGGCGGCGTCGCGTGGTACGAGGATCATCGATTGCCGGCGATGCCGGTCGGCGCTGGCCGGATCCGTCATCCCCATCACGATGAACACGCGGCAGCGCGGATCCGCAGCACCCGAGGTCCACCACTTGTGTCCGTCGATCACGTAGTCCTCGCCGTCGCGACGGATCTCGGTGGTAATGTTGGTCGCATCCGAGGAAGCCACTGCGGGTTCCGTCATCGCGAAGGCCGAGCGGATCTCGCCCGCCAGCAGCGGTGCCAGCCAGCGTTGCTTCTGCTCAGCAGTGCCGTAGCGCACCAGCACTTCCATGTTGCCCGTGTCCGGTGCGCCGCAGTTGAACACCTCCGGAGCCCAGATCGAACGGCCCATGACTTCACACAGCGGCGCGTACTCGAGATTGCTGAGGCCCGCGCCGTGCTCGCTGTCCGGGAGAAACAGGTTCCACAAGCCCTGCGCACGTGCCTTCGCCTTCAGCTCGTCCATGAGCGGGATCGCCTTCCAGCGCGTCGGCCCCGCGTTGATCTGCTCGACGATGCGCGCTTCATTGGCGTAGACGTTCGCCTCCATGAACGCAGCCACGCGCGCCTGCAACTCCCGGCTGCGCTCGCTCTGGCCCAGAACCTCAGTCTCCGCCATTGGCGACCTCCCAGCCGATGTCGGCGGCGATGCGCGCGACGCGGCCATGCTCGCTCGCGCGCCGGTCCGCGGCGTTGCCCTGCAGTGCGCGCGCATAGACGCCCTGACAGATGGCAGCCGACCGGAAGAACGAGAATGCGCGAAAGAATTTCAGGTGTTCTAGCGCCGGCCGCCGTGCGTGCGCGCGATAGAGCTCCATCAGTTCCCGCTCGTCGGGAATGCCGAGGGCCGCAAGGTCGAGGCCTGCCAGCCCGCCGAGCATCTGGTTCTGCGGAAAGCGATAGAACATGCAGGCGTAGGCGAGATCGCCGAGCGGGTGCCCGAGCGTGGCAAGCTCCCAATCGAGCACCGCGACAACGCGCGGCGCGCGTGAGTCCACGATCAGGTTGCCCAGTCTGAAGTCACCGTGCACGAGCGTCGTCTCGTCGGCCTGCGGCACGTTGGCCTGCAGCCACTCCATCAGTTGCATCATCGACCGGTGATCTTCGGTCTGCGAGGCGAGGTATTGCTTGCTCCAGCGCTCGAGCTGGCGCGCGACGTATCGCTCGGGTTTGCCGAAATCCGCGAGCCCGGATCGCCAGTCGGCGCCATGAATCAGCGCGAGCACGCGCACCGCGTCCTCGTAGAGCGCGCGTCGCTCCGGCGGCGCGAGGTCGGGCAGAGCGACGTTCGTGAAGACGCGGCCTGCGACGTGATCCATCACGTAGAACGCGGTGCCGATGACCGCGGGGTCTTCGCATAGGAGGTACGCTCGCGGCACCGGCACCGCTTGCGACTCGAGGGCGCGCAGCACACGAAACTCGCGTTCGACCAGATGCGCCGACGGCAACAGGTGGCCTGGTGGCTTCTTGCGCAGGACGAAACGTCGTTGCGGCGTCGCGATGAGAAACGTGGGATTGGACTGCCCGCCCTGGAACTGGCTCAGCCGGGCCGGAGTTTCAAAGCCCGCGAGCGTGCCATCGAGGTAGCGCCACAACGCCGACTCGTTGAACGAGTGTTGCGGCAGAACGTCGATGAGCTCGACCGCGCTCATCAGATCGGCGAAAAAACGGTCGCGCCGCCGTCGACGAGGATGGTCTGCCCGGTGACGAAGCGCGCCGCGTCGCTGGCGAGGAATACCGCGAGGCCGGCGACGTCGTCGGGCTGCCCGAGACGCCCCAGGCAGTTCGCATTCTCGACGGCTCGGCGCGCCTTCGGGTTCTCGTACAGGGCCTTCGCAAAATCGGTTTCGATGACGCCCGGGGCGATCGCGTTGACGCGGATGCCGCGACGGCCCCACTCCACCGCGAGATTGCGGGCCAGCTGCATTTCGGCGGCCTTCGAGATTGCGTACGCGCCCAGCATCGCGCTCCCGGCAAATCCTGTGATCGACGAGACCAGGATCACCGATCCGTTGCCGCGCTCCGCCATCTGCGGCAGCACGCGGTTCGCGAGTTGCAGGGTCGCGGTCAGGTTCGAGCCGAGGATCTTGTTCCAGGCATCGTCAGGGATGCCCGAGAGCGGTCCGTAGTGGGGATTTATCCCGGCGCTGGCCACGAGGATGTCGATCCGCTGCCAGGTGCCGAGCGTTTGCGCGACCAGCGCTTCGAGATCCTCAGGCTTGCCGATGTTGCAGGCGATCGCGATGGCCTCGTGACCTTCGCGCTGCAACTCCTCCCGCACGACTTCGCAGGCGTCCAGCTTACGGCTCGAGATGACGACCTTCGCGCCGGCGCGCGCGAGCTGCTGTGCAATCGCCTTGCCGATGCCTCGCGACGACCCCGTGACGACCGCTACGCGATCGTCGACGCGAAACGGATCTTTGTTTGCCGTATCCCCCACGCCTGCACGGTAGCGCGGCACGGCGGAGGGTTTCAACAAGCGCGCCAGCCTTGATGGCGGGCCGCCAGCCCGACAGCAGACGCCGCCCGGAACGGGCCTGTGACGCGAGGCCCGGGGAGTCAGCTGGGTGGCGTTCGAAGGGTTGGCACGCGCGGTGGGCCTAGCCTGAGAGCAGTCCGGTCTCGCGCAGGCGCGCGAGGATCACTTCCGCGGCATCCGCTGCCGTCATGGCGGTGGTGTCGATGCGGATCTCGGGATTTTCCGGCGTCTCGTATGGCGAGTCGACGCCCGTGAGGTTCTTGATCTCGCCCTTGCGCGCTTTGCGATACAGGCCCTTCGGGTCGCGGCCCTCGGCCACGGCCAGCGGCGTGTCGACGTACACCTCGAGGAACTCGCCCGCGTCGAACAACCCGCGCGCCATGCGCCGCTCGGCGCGATAGGGCGAGATGAAGGAGACCAACACGATCAGACCTGCGTCCGTCATCAGGCGCGCCACCTCGGCGACACGGCGGATGTTCTCGACGCGGTCCTGCGGGGTGAAGCCGAGATCCTTGTTCAAGCCGTGGCGCACGTTGTCGCCGTCGAGCAGGTACGTGTGGCGACCGAGTGCCGCGAGTTTCTTCTCCAGCAGGTTGGCGATCGTCGACTTGCCCGCGCCGGACAGACCGGTGAGCCACAGCACGCAGGCGCGCTGACCTTTGAGTCGGGCGCGGACCTGCTTGCTGACGTCGAGTGCCTGCCAATGCACGTTCTGCGAACGACGCAGCGCGAAATGCAGGAGCGCCGCGCCCACCGTGTTGTTGGTGAGCGGGTCGATGACGATGCAGCCGCCGAGATCGCGATTGGCGGTGTAGGCCTCGAATGCGATCGGCTGGGCGAGTTCCATTTCGCACACGCCGATCTCGTTCAGGTCGAGCCGCTCGGCAGGCATCTGCTGCAGCGTGTTGACGTTGATCTTGTACTTGAGCGGCGTGACGGTCGCGCTCACGCTCTTGGCGCCGATCTTGAGCTGGTACGAGCGGCCCTGCAGCATCGGCTCGTCGTGCATCCAGATCAGCGTTGCCTCGAACTGGTCGGCGACCTGTGGTGGCGCAGCGGAGGCGACGATGACGTCGCCGCGGCTGGCATCGATCTCGTCGCGCAGCGTGAGCGTCACAGCCTGCCCCGCCTGCGCTTCCTCGAGATCGCCATCGGCCGTGACGATGCGTGCCACGCGGCTCGTGCGGCCTGACGGCAGCACGCGGATCTCGTCGCCCGTGCGCACGCGCCCCGCCGCGATCAGGCCCGCGAAGCCGCGAAAGTCCTGGTTCGGGCGGTTGACCCATTGCACCGGCAGACGGAGCGGCTGCGTTGCGAGCTTCTCCTCGACTTCCACTGTCTCCAGGTGGTCCATGAGCGTCGGGCCGCTGTACCACGGCGTCCGCATGCTGCGCCCGGTGACGTTGTCGCCGTCAACGGCCGAGACGGGAATCGCGACCACGGAGTCGAGGGCGATGCGGCCGGCGAAGCTGCGAAAGTCGCCGACGATTTCCTCGAAGCGCTCGCGCGAGAATTCCACCAGGTCCATCTTGTTCACGGCCAGCACGATGTGCCGGATGCCGAGCAGGGACACCAGGAAGCTGTGACGGCGCGTCTGCGTCAACACGCCCCTGCGCGCGTCTATGAGAATGACGGCCAGGTCAGCGGTCGACGCACCGGTGACCATGTTACGGGTGTATTGCTCGTGGCCCGGCGTGTCCGCGACGATGAACTTGCGCCGATCGGTCGAGAAAAAACGGTAGGCGACGTCGATGGTGATGCCCTGCTCGCGCTCCGCCGCCAGGCCGTCGACCAGCAACGCGAAGTCGATCTCGCCACCGCGCGTGCCGACCCGTCGCGAGTCGGCTTCGAGCGCCGCGAGCTGATCCTCGAAGATCATCTTCGATTCATACAGCAGGCGCCCGATGAGCGTGCTCTTGCCGTCGTCGACGCTGCCGCAGGTGATGAAGCGCAGCAGGCTCTTGTGCTGGTGCGCGTGCAGGTAGGCGTCGATGTCGGTGCCGATGAGATCGGAACGGTGCGCCATCAGAAGTACCCTTCCTGCTTCTTCTTCTCCATCGAGGCGGCCGCGTCATGATCGATGACGCGGCCCTGGCGCTCGGAGGTGCTGGTGAGCAGCATCTCCTGGATGATCGCCGACAGCGTGTCCGCCTCGCTCTCCACCGCCCCGGTGAGCGGGTAGCACCCGAGCGTGCGGAAGCGCACGCGGCGCAGGCCCGGTTTTTCGCCGGACCGCAGCGGCATGCGTTCGTCGTCCACCATGATCAGCGCACCATCGCGCTCGACGATGGGCCGTTCGGCCGAAAAGTACAACGGCACGATGGGAATTTTCTCCAGGTGGATGTACTGCCAGACGTCGAGCTCGGTCCAGTTCGAGAGCGGAAAAACGCGCATGCTCTCCCCGCGGTGCTTGCGCGTGTTGTAGAGCCGCCAGAGCTCGGGACGCTGATTCTTCGGATCCCAGCGATGCTGCGTGGTGCGGAATGAGAAGATGCGTTCCTTGGCGCGGCTCTTCTCTTCATCGCGCCGCGCGCCGCCGAAGGCTGCGTCGAAGCCGTACTTGTCGAGCGCCTGCTTGAGTCCCTGCGTCTTCATCACGTCGGTGTGCACGGCGGAGCCGTGCGTGAAAGGGCCGATGCCCTTGGCGAGGCCTTCCTGGTTCACGTGCACCAGCAGGTCGAGACCGTGATCGCGCACCATGCGATCGCGAAACTCGTACATGGCGCGGAACTTCCAGGTGGTGTCGACGTGCAGCAGCGGGAACGGCGGGCGCGCCGGGTGAAACGCCTTGAGCGCGAGGTGCAGCATCACCGAGCTGTCCTTGCCGATGGAGTAGAGCATCACCGGGCGCTCGCACTCGGCGACCACCTCGCGCAGGATGTGAATGCTCTCCGCTTCGAGCCTCTGCAGATGCGTCAGTCGGGACATCGATGCCTTTTCTTTTGACGGTGCCGGAGCGGTGTTTGGGGGCTTATGGGCTCCGGAACGAAGCGCGATTGTCTGGGTTCGACGCGTCCAATTCCGTGATCCAGCCGGCGTTTGCGCTCCCGCCGCGCGGCATGATAGCTCACAAAGCGCCCAGCTTCTCCCGGTACGCCGTCGCGCGTTGGACGTAATTCGCCGCGCTGCCCAGCAGGCGGGCGACTTCTTCATCCGTCAGCTCGCGCAGCACGCGGGCGGGTGCGCCGACGATCAGCGAGCGGTCCAGAAAGGCCTTGCGCTCCGTGACCACAGCGCCGGCAGCGACCAGACAACATCTGCCGATCGCCGCGCCGTTGAGCACGATCGCCTGAATGCCGATGAGAGAGCCTTCCCCGACCGTGCAGCCGTGGAGCATTGCCTGGTGCCCGATAGTCACGTCGGCGCCGATCGTGAGTGGGAACCCGGGATCGGTGTGCATGACGGTGCCGTCCTGCACGTTGCTGCGCTCGCCGATGCGGATCGGCTCGTTGTCTCCGCGCAGCGTGACGCCGAACCAGACGCTGCTGTGCGCCGCGAGCGTCACGTTGCCGATCACGCTCGCATTCGGCGCGACGTAGGCGCTCGCATGAACGCTCGGGGCAACGTCACCGAGGCGATACAGCGTCACGGCGTCGAGTGTCGTTCGGGCCTATCGCAAACGCATGTAGTTCGCCGGCACGAAGGCAAAAGCCTCACCCTGCGTGCGCAGATGACCGATGCCGGGGAATTGCAGGTGCGCCGCACCCACCCAGCTCTGCGACTGTGCCGCCTCGGCAAACTGCTTCGCGCGCTCGACTGCCGCAGCCGGCGAATCCAGGTCGTAGCGGATGGTCACGGACGGCTCGTCGAACTGGATCGCGCCCACGTGCATGAGGTCGCCCCAGAGCACGAGCCGCTGTCCCTCGCTTTCGATCGCGTACACGGTGTGGCCGGGCGTGTGCCCGTACGCCGGAATCGCGGTGACTCCGGGCACGAGCTCGGTCTTGCCGTCGAATGGCTTGAGCTTGCCGCCATCGACGTACGGTTTGGTGAGCGCCATCGCAGCCTTGAACGTGCCCTGCCAGCCTTCCGGCGCAGCTTTCATCCTGGCCTCGTCCAGCCAGTGCCCGCTGTCGCGCTGATCCATGCGCACCGTGGCGTTGGGAAACGCCATCTTGCCGCCCGGTGCGAGGCCGCCGAGGTGATCGCTGTGCATGTGGGTGATGTAGATCTCGTCGACCTGCTCCGGCTTGTAGCCTGCGGCCTCGAGACTGCGCGGCAGCAGGCCGAGCGTCGGACCGAAGCTGCCGCCGGCACCGGTGTCGATGAGCACCAGCTTGCTGCCCGTGTTGACCAGAAACGCGTTGACCGACGTTTCCACTGGCGGCTCGAGGAAAACGCGCGCGAACGCGGCCTGGACCTTTTCGGGGGTCGTATTGGTGAGGATCTGGTCGAAGGGCAGATCGACCGTGCCGTCGGAAAGCACGGTGACTTCGATCTTGCCGATCATCAGGCGATAGAAGCCCGGCGGCGCGGTCTTCGCCTGCGGCGCCGCGGCGTCCGCGTCGGGCGGCAACGGCGCAAGAACCATCGCGGCAACGACGACGGCGAGCGCGCGGGCCGTGCTTGCCGTGCTCACCGTGCTCCTGGCGATCTTCATGGTCATCCCCCTGTGGTCCTGCACTGTTCGTTCTGCGTCGCTCTGCGTCGTTCCGCCTGCGCTCAGTTGAGCGCCGCGGCATTTTCCTTGCGCGCCCGTCCGACCAGCTGGCTGGTCGTCGCGAGGATCTGCTCCTCGCTGTGAGCGATCACGGCATAGCGGCCGGCGACGGTGAACGTCGGCACGGCGCTGATGCGATACCGGCGTGTCATCTCCTCGGCGCGCGCGACCTTGTTGCCGACGCCGAACGAATTGTACGCGCTGCTGAACGCCGCGCGATCGACTCCCTGTTTCGCCAGCCAGCCCGCAATGCTCGCCTCGTCCGCCAGCGGCAGGTTGCGTTCGTGAATCGCCTGGTACATCGCCGCATCCAGCCTCGCAAGGTCGCCCGTCGCTTCGAGTGCGTAGTACGCCCGCGCCAGTGCTTCCCAGGACGAACGTCCGAACCCGACGGGTACGCGCTTGAAGACGGCATCCTTGGGAAGAGTCGGCAGCCACTTCGTCAGCTGGGGATGCAGCGTCGCGCAGTGCGGGCAGCCCCACGAGAAGAATTCGATGACCTCGATCCTTCCGGGTGTGTCGGGCGGCTGCGCCGGGCGCAGCATCGCGAAATCGCGATTGAGCACGGGTTCGCTGGCGAACGTCACGGGCGCCACGAGCGCGGCCACGACGAGCAGCGCCAGGGCGCGAAGGACCGAGCGGATCGGGGTCGTCATCGTCATGCGTATGCTCCTGGTTCTGACCGCCGTTCGCTGACCGCACGCCGGCCAGCGAGTTCCTTCACGCGGCGGGACGAACTGCCGCGCGGGCGGTGCGGATCCGGCTGGAACGATGTCCGTTTTCGGCGAGTGTCGCTCTGTGCCGTGCGATAGTGTCGCACCGTTCGCAGCGAATTTTGGAGACCCTTATGACCCATCACGCGTCTCGCAGCCTGGCCAGCGCCGCCGCGCTGGCAAGCCTGGCCCTGTCGACCGCCAATGCGTCGCCCGAGGACGATCAGCGCACGGTCGCGGCGCTTGACACGGCCTACCAGGCGGCTGTCAAGGCGAACGATGCACAGACGATGGGCAAGATCCTGGCCGAAGACTTCATCCTGGTGCTCGGCAACGGCAAGACCTACGACCGCAAGGACCTGCTGGAAGGCGCGCGCTCGAAGTCCATCGTCTACGAACAGCAGGACGAAGAGGCCGGCACGCAGATCGTGAGGGTTTGGGGTGACACGGCGGTCGTGACGGCGAAGCTGTGGATCAAGGGTGTCAACCAGGGCAAGTCGTTCGACCGCCGGCTCTGGTTCAGTGACACGTACGTGCGCACCGCGGACGGCTGGCGCTACGCGTTCGGGCAAGCCTCCCTGCCCCTGGCCACCGAATAGGCTCACCCGTTCACCATTCCGAGGCGCGCCGGCGCTGGACTCTGTTGTTCTGGGAGTCTGGCGCCGGTAGCGCCGCACGCGCTGCCGACGGTAACGCGCGCTCCTGGCTGCAACGCGCGGCCCAGACGGTAACGCGCGCCGTCAGACGGTAAAATGACGTGTCATCGATCGAGGGCACGTCATGGCGCAGGATCCGGCGCAGCTGCTGTTGAATCTCATGAAGGCCGGGCAGGAGGCCTGGCTGCAGGCCGCACGCGCGACCACGGCACAGACAGGTACCGCGCAGTCCGGTACCGCGCAGGCCGGCACCGCGCGCCCGCCCACAGCCCCGCACGGCGACCCGCTGGCGGATTTCGCGACGATGACCGCGCAGTTCATGCAGCTGCAGCAGAGCTACCTCGCGCAGGTCAACTCAGCGTGGCTGAACTTTCTGGGACTTGCGACGCCGGGCGGGGCCGGCACCGCGGAGCCCGACGACCGACGCTTCGCCGGCGACCCCTGGAGCAACGATCCCCGCTTCGACGCGCTCCGGCGCACGTACCTGGCGTATTCGTCAGGCCTGCACGCGCTCGCCGAAACCGCGCCCGTTGATGAGAAGACGAAGGGAGCACTGCGCTACACGGTGCGCCAGTTCACCGACGCGATGAGCCCGGCCAACTTCCTTGCAACGAATCCCGAAGCGCTGCAGCTCGCCCAGGAGAGCGGCGGTCGCAGCCTCGCCGAAGGCCTTTCCCTCTTCTTTCACGATCTGGCGCTCGGCCGCGTCTCGATGACGGACGAGGAAGCGTTCGAAGTCGGGCGCAACGTCGCCACGATGGACGGCGCGGTCGTGTTCGAGAACGACCTGATCCAGCTCATCCAGTACCGCCCTCGTACCGGGCAGGTTCACGAGCGGCCGCTGCTCCTCGTGCCACCGTGCATCAACAAGTACTACATCCTCGACTTGCAGCCCGAGAACTCCTTCGTGCGCCACGCGCTCGATCACGGCCACAGCGTGTTCCTCGTCTCCTGGCGCAACGTCACGCACGCAACCTCTCGTTTCACCTGGGACGACTATATCCAGCTCGGCGTACTGCAGGCGCTCGACACCACGCTGGCGATCAGCGGCGCCGATCGCGCCAACGCCCTGGGTTTCTGCGTCGGCGGCACGCTGCTCGCCTCGGCCCTCGCAGTCGCCGCGGCTCGCGGCGAACGGCGCGTCTCGAGCATGACGCTGCTCACCACCCTGCTGGACTTCGCGGATACCGGCGAGATCGGCAATCTCGTGAGCGAAGCCACGACCGTGGCGCGCGAACAGACGATCGGCAAGGGCGGAGTGATGCCGGGCAAGGAACTCGGCTTCGTTTTCTCCTCGCTGCGCGCCAACGACCTCATCTGGCAATACGTGGTCAACAGCTACCTCAAGGGTCGCAAGCCGCCGGCGTTCGACCTGCTCTACTGGAATTCCGACGGCACGAACCTGCCGGGCCCGATGTTCTGCTGGTACCTGCGCAACACGTATCTCGAGAACAAGCTCCGTGAGCCCGGCGGCACCCGCCAATGCGGTGTGCCTGTCGACCTGGCAGCGATTCGCGTGCCGACCTATCTCTACGCGTCGCGCGACGATCACATCGTTCCCTGGAAAACCGCGTTCGAGAGCAGCGGCATCCTCGGCGGCGACACGACTTTCGTCCTCGGAGCCAGCGGCCACATCGCCGGCGTGGTCAATCCGCCGGAGAGGAAGAGGCGCAACCACTGGGTGACGCGCGCGGAGCAGCCAGAACCGCCACCCGGAGCATCAATGGGCACGGGCCGAACGGCCGAGCCCGCGAATGCCGACGAGTGGCTGGCGCGTGCCCAGAGTGAACCTGGCAGCTGGTGGCCGCACTGGAGCGCGTGGCTTGCCAGACATGCAGGCGCCCTTCGGAAAGCCGCGTCCGCGCTGGGGAGTGAAGCACACTCGCCCATCGAATCCGCTCCTGGACGTTACGTGCGCGAGCGCATCCGTTGATCTTGCGTTGCATTGCTCCCGGGGTCTCTTCCTGTTATCCAAAGGAACACTATAATTATAGAATTCAATGCATTATAAGCGTCAAAGGTCGCCGGAGCCGTTTTTGTTGCACCGCATACATTTTCCCGTATGATGCGCGCCTTTCCTGACGTCCCCAAGGATCCGCAATGACCCCGCGCACTTTCGATCCGGTTGCCCTCCTCGCTTCGTTCAAAGACGCTTTCGCACCCCTCGCTCGCGCCCAGCAGGAAGGCATCAAGCAAGTGGAAACCCTCGCCCGCCATCAGTTCGCCGTCGCCGGCGACTGCCTCGACTGGTCGATCGCCCACGCGCGCGCCGCGGCCGGCGCCAGCTCTCCTGCCGAGTTTTTCGGGAAGCAGGTGGAGCTCAACGGCCAGTTCGGCGAGCAGCTGCGGATGCGCGGCGAAGAGTTGTCGAAGCTGACGAGCGATGCCCAGGCTTCGTTCCGGCAGCTCATCGACGGCGCGGGCACCGAGACCCGGAAGACCGCCTGACCCCGTCGCAGACCGCTTCGACGCATGGACGCTGTAAGAACTTCTGCGGCGTAGGCATGCGCTGACGCTGGACCCACTTCTTCTGTGACGTTTCCGTAGTCGGACGCCGACAGATCGCGCGGTTCAGCTTGGGAGAATGCGAGCTGGCGTACTGACAGGCGCCATTACGGACAAATTCGATGCGGAAGGAGACGCCCCGCGGTCCTGTCGCGGGCTCGAACGATTCGGACGCTTCGCCTGGCCACGACCCGGCGCCGACCTCCAGCGAGGGCGCGCCCATGGCAGCCGGCGAAGACGCCACTGCGTCTGACAGCAAGAAAACGATCGAGGACCTGCTGCGCCTCGTCGACGAATTGCAACGCAAGAGCGCGGATCACGACGGCAAGCTCGACCAACTGAACGAGCTGTTGTTCACGCGCCGGTCCTGACGAGGCCGCTGGCAGCAAGTCTGTTTCGGTGAGACCCGCTTCCAGCGCGCGGCCGCAGCGCGCCGCGTTGCTGTGCGCGGCGTACGCACTCCGAGACTCTCTATCCTGGTCGCTTGGCGCGATCCCGACCGCTCTGACGGCTATCTGGCGAATCGAATCAGTTCCTCTGCCAGCACGTCTATCTCGTCGGTGCGGCTGTAGAGATAGCAGGAGGCGCGCGCAGCGGCCGTCACGCCGAAGCGCTTCAGTAGCGGGAGGGCAGACAGGTCGCCGGACCGAACGGCAATGCCGCGTGCGTCGAGCGCCGTCAGGATCTCGCGCGGCTGCCGGCCCGCGAGCGTAAACGCGAACACCGGGATACGCTGCTCAGCGGTCGTCGGACCGATGATACGGAGGCCGGGGACCTCGAGGAGGCGTGCCAGCGCGTGCCGCGTGAGCACCTCTTCATGATGCTCGATGGCCGATCGGCCGAGCGACTCAATGTATGTCACCGCCGCGGCAAGGCCGATTGGACCGGACACATTCGGTGTCCCCGCGCCGAACTTGCGCGCCGCGGATTCGACCTCGTAGCTGTCGATGTCCACGTCGTGCGCCATGTTCGAACCTGCCTGGTACGGCGACATTTCCTCCAGCACCTCGCTTCGCGCCCAGAGCACGCCCACACCCATCGGGCCGAGCATCTTGTGAGCGGAAAACGCCAGGAAATCGCAGCCCAGCGTGCGCACGTCGAGGGCTAGGTGCGGCGCTGACTGCGCGGCGTCGATGAAGACTCGCGCGCCGACACGGCGCGCCCGGGCGCAGAGCGCGGCGGCAGGGTTGACATACCCCGCGACGTTCGAGACGTGGCTGAATGCCACCAGGCGTGTCCGGGCCGACAACTTGCGCTCGAAGTCCTCGAGCTCGATGCGTCCCGCTGCGTCGACGTCGGCGAAGCGCAGAGTCGCGCCGGTTTGCGCCGCCACCAGTTGCCACGGCAGGAGGTTCGAGGCGTGCTCGGCGAGCGTCAGCAGGATCTCGTCGCCCGCGCGCAGCCGCGGCCGCGCCCAGGCTTGCGCGACGAGATTGACACCCTCAGTCGTGCCTCGCACCCAGACGACTTCCTGTGGATTGCCCGCGCGCAGGAAGCCAGCGACGATCGCGCGCGCCTCCTCGTAGCGCTCGAAGGCGCGCCGCGCCAACGCGTGCAGCGCCTTTCCCGGGTTCGCATTGTCACGTCGATAGTAGTCAACGATGGCGTCGATCACCTGAGTCGGCCGTTGCGTCGTCGCAGCGCTGTCGAGATAGACGAGCGACCGCCCATCGATCTGCTGATCGAGAGTCGGGAAGTCCTCGCGCCAGCTCGATGGCAACGAGCGAGCGGTTGTTGCGATGTCGCTCGGCTTCGTGCTTGCCATGGCATCGCGGATGCCGAGCGTGCCCGCCAGCGCCGCCCAGTACAGCTCGCGGCGCGTCATTGCCAGCCCCGCGAGTACGCGTAGGTCCAGCGATGCTCTTCGCGCCAGTCCTCGTTGAGCGCCCACGCATACAACGCTTCGTAGAGCGGTGTCGCGAGTGAAAGCATGTGCTCGTCGCTGGTGGCGACTCGTCGCAGGCCCTGCGAAATCGCCAGCAGGCCGGCGCATTGGGGCGCGAGATCGAGCCGCGCCGTGTCGGCGCCGCGCACGATCAGCGCCACGCGCCCGAGCGGTCCGCTGTCCAGGCCGTACTTGCGCAGGAATGCGTCGAAGCTGCAGCACTCGCCGTGGTGCGTGAGCTCCGCCAGCGGGCTCTTCACGTCGTAGAGCGTCGCACCGGTGCGCTGGGCAACCACTTCCAGGTCGCCTTCCGGTACGAAGAGGAATTCGGGCTGCGGATCGATGAAACGGCGAATGAGCCAGGGACAGGCGACGCGATCGATGAGGATGCGTTCGCGGGTGAGCCAGCGCATGGCGAACCTCCGTGGGCCTCGTGTTGAGAGGATGATACTACTGTATCATCACTATTGAGCTGTGCTACAGTTATATCCAATGCCGGAATCGCAACGCAGCAGCTGGCTACTTTTCGCCGTGCAGCTCCCTGCTCAACCCGCCTATCTGCGCGTGAAGGTGTGGCGCCGCCTGCAGGACGTCGGCGCGCTGTCCTTCCGGAATTCGTTGTGGGTGTTGCCCGCCAGCGAGGATGCGACGGAGGACTTCGAGTGGATCCTGCGCGAGGTGCGGGAAGGCGGCGGCGACGGGGCGATCTTCGAGTCGCAGCTCGCCGCCGGCACGAGCGACGCACAGATGCGAGCCCTGTTCGACGCCGCGCGCGAGGTCGAGTACCGAGCGCTCGCTGACGAGTTGCGCAGCGCCACCGCCGCGAGCGGTCGCCGGCGCACCCGCGAGTTGGCCGTCGAGAGCGCTAGCCAGATCGCGCGCCTGCGGCGTCGCCTCGCGGAAATCGAACAGGTCGATTTCTTCGGCGCCAGCGGTCGCCGGCAGGTGCACGCCCTGCTGGAGCGACTGGAAGCGCGCGGCGACGAGCAACGGACGAGCGCCGACGACGGTACGGAGGCAGCGATGGAGAAACAACCCACCGAGTTGCGAGGGCGCACCTGGGTGACCCGCGTTCATGTCCAGGTCGATCGCATGGCGAGCGCGTGGCTGATCCGGCGCTGGATCGATCGCCAGGCGAAGTTCAAGTTCGTGACCGATCGCGACTACTCCCCTTCCCCCGGCGAGCTGCGTTTCGACATGTTCGAGGCCGAGTACACCCACGATGCCGAGCGCTGCACGTTCGAAGTGCTGCTCGACTCCGTTCCGGGGGACGACGCCGCGCTGCGCGCCATCGGGGAGATCGTGCACGACCTCGACCTCAAGGATCGGCGCTATGAGCGCGAGGAAACCGCCGGTGTGAAGCAATTGCTCGCGGGGATCACCGCCGGGCACGAGCGCGACGATGAGCGCCTCGAGCGGTCCGCGCACCTGTTCGACGACCTTTACAACTCTTTCTCACGCGAGGCATAGACCGATGTGTTTCCAGGCTGCCTTCCGGTTCGCCGCCCGACTCGTCGCGGCGACGGCGCTCTCGCTCTTCCTGCTGCCGTCCGCGAGCGCCGCAGACGTGGTCTTTGTCTGCGAGCACGGCTCGGTGAAGAGTCTCATCGCCGCGTCCCTGTTCGAACGGGCCGCCGCAGAGCGCGGACTTTCCTACGCCGCGGTGTCGCGCGGTATCGCGCCGGACGCGAGCGTGCCTCCGTCGATTGCCTCGGCACTGGCGCGCGATGGCTTCGATGTCTCGAGCGTGAAACCGCAGGTGCTGACGACTGCCGATGTGGCCGGAGCGGCGCGTGTCATCGCAATTGGCGTCGATGTGTCGGCCGACGTCGATGGGCCGGCCGACGTCGATGGGCCGACGCAAACTGAAACCTGGGACGACATTCCACCGGCCAGCAAGGACTACCCGGCAGCGCGCGCAGCATTGCAACGGCACATCGACGAGCTGCTCGACGAGTTGGCCGCGGATAGAGAGACAGACGGCAGGAGGACGGACGACAGGACGAGGTAGTACGCTACGGCCGCCGGACGATCTTGCCGGTGCGTGTGCCCGTGGCACGCCCATCGTCGTAGACGAGTCCGCCGTTCACCCACACCTTCGACATTCCGGTCGACAGCAGTCGCGGCTCGCGCGCCGTCGCACGATCGGTCAGGACGGCCGGATCGAACAGCACCAGGTCAGCGAAGTAGCCGGCTGCAACGCGGCCTCGCTCGCGCAACCCCGCGTTCCGTGCCGCGAGCCCCGACACTTTGTGAACCGCCTGTTCGAGCGTCAGCAGCTGCTTCTCGCGCACGTAGTAGCGAAAAACCTTCGCGAACGTGCCGGAACCGCGCGGATGACCGTCGACCAGCGATCCGTCCGAGCACACGTTGGCGAGCGGCCAGAGGATCAGCGCGTCGACGTCCTGCTGGCTCATGCCCGCCATGGTCGCGAGGTCGTCCTGTCCGGGCTGCGCCGCGGCGGTTGCCAGCTTCGTCAGCGTCAGGGCCGGATCTTCGCGTCGCTCGGCCGCGATCTCAGCGAGCGTGCGACCCACCAGCGCCGGCTCTGGCGTGAATATCGTGAGTCGGATCCCGTCGGCCGCGGCAATGTCGTCGAGCGAGGCGCGCGCCTCGGCGACGCTGCTGAGATTGCGCTCGGGGAACATCGCCACCAGCGTCGTCTGCCAGAAATCGTAGGGATATACGTCCCCGCTGATCTCGATGCCCTCGCGGCGCGCAGCCTCCAGCAGGCCGACGAACTTTTCGTCCTGACCCCACACCGCCTTCATGCCCAGCTTCATGTGCGAGATGTGCACCGGGCGCTTCGTGTGGCGGCCGATCGCGATCACTTCCTCGATCGCCTCCCAGAGGTCGCGATCCTCGCTGCGGAGGTGGCTCGCGTAGCGTCCACCCTGTCGCGCCGACTCCTGGGCAAGCGCGAGTACTTCTTCGCGCGAAGAATACGTGCCGGGGTCGTACTCGAGGCCGGTCGACAACCCGAGGGCTCCCTCGCCCATCGCGCGCGCGACGTGGCCGCGCATGGTTGCGATTTCCTGCGGGGTCGCTGCTCGCCGGTAGTCCTCTCCCATGACGTGCCGGCGGATCGTGCCGTGGCCGACATACGTCGCGACGTTGATCGCCGGGCGAGCGCGCTCGAGCTCGGAGAATGCAACCGACAACGGCAAGCTGGAGCTGCCGTCAGCACCCACCACAGCCGTGGTGATCCCCTGGCTCACCGCCGCCAGTGCCTCGGGCAGTTTTCCGAGCGAGCGCTCACCGTCTCCCGACGGATCGACGGCGTGGCTGTGCGTGTCGATGAACCCCGGCGCAAGCACCATGCCGTGGGCGTCGAGCACCGTATCGCCCTGGGCGCGCGGCACGCTTCCGACCGCGACGATTCGTTCGCCTTCGATGCGCACGGCACCTTCGCGCGCCGGCCCACCGCTGCCGTCGACGATGCGCGCGTTGACGATCAGTGTGCCCGCGTTCGCCGCCGGTACCAGGAGGGTCAGGATGAGACTTGCAGCTTTGCGCATCATGTCCATACTCTCGCACGAATGAGCAACGAGCTGCGACTCCTCGAATGCCAGCGCGCGCTGTTCGACCTCCCCGAGTCCGTCGCATTCTTCAACTGCGCGAACGTCGGGCCACTGATGCGTGCGGCGCAGGTGGCCGGTCAGGTCTCGTATGAACGACGCGCGCAACCGTGGCGAATCGACGGCGCGGATTGGTTCGGTGACGTCGAACGCCGCCGCTCGCTGTTTGCGAGCCTCGCGGGCGTTTCAGCGGAGAACGTCGCGCTGGTACCCGCGGCGAGCTACGGCCTCGCGGTCGCGGCAGGCAATCTGCGCATCCCGGCCGGGCGCAGGGTGTTGGTGATCGACGAGGATTTTCCGTCGAACGTCTACACGTGGCGGCGGTACTGCGAGCAGCACGGCCATGAGCTTCTCACGGTCCGGCGCGAGTCCGGCCAGGAGTGGACCGAGGCGGTGCTGGGCGCATTCGATGAGCGTGTCGGTATCGTGGCTGTCCCGAACGTCCACTGGACCGACGGCGCGTTGCTGGACCTGCGGGCGATCTCGGCGCGCACGCGCGCCGCGGGCGCTCGCCTCGTCGTCGATGCCAGTCAGTCTCTCGGCATGCTGCGTCTGGATTTCGACGCCGTTCGCCCGGACTACGTCGTCACTGTCGGCTACAAGTGGTTGCTCGGGCCTTACGGGCTCGCGTACCTCTACGTCGCCGACGAGCATCTCGACGGCGAGCCGCTCGAGGAAAACTGGGTCGGCCGCGAGGGTTCCGAGGATTTCGCGAGACTGGTCGACTATCGCGACGAGTACCGCGGCGGCGCCCGGCGTTTCGACGTCGGAGAGCGGGCCTGCTTCGAATCGACGCGCGCGGCGATCGCGGTGCTGGAAAAGCTGGTCGAATGGGGCTGCGACCGCATCGCAGCCACGCTCGCGCACAAGGTCGCAAGCATTCTCGAAACTGCGACGCAGCTCGGGTTTGCGCCGACGACGCGTGGCCCCAGAGCGCCGCACATGCTCGGCCTGGCCTTGCCGCGCGGCATCAGTGACGTGGCGGCGCGGATGCGCGAGCGCAACGTCTACGTGTCGGTGCGCGGCTCGGCGATGCGCATTTCACCGCACGTCTACAACAGCGACGCCGACATCGAGCTGCTGCTGCGCGCCCTCAGTGCGCTCCTGGCTGCGTGAGGCTCGCGCCGTCCACGATGGTGACGTTGGCGAACCACAGATCCTGCCAGCGCTTCGCCTTGTCCTGCGCCGACAGCTTCTGCGGCGACACTACCCGCGGCGAAGCGAACGCGGCTGCGCCGTGCAGCGCGGTCGCGTTCACGGCGCCGCGCATGCCCGCGCCGGTCTCGAACAGCACGCTCACCAGGACGCCACAGTTTCGACACAGCAGGAGCTGAGCCTGCCCGCTCCCCTGGCGGTACCGGCTCACCTCGTTGGCATCCGCGAGGCGAATGCTCAGCGAGCCGTTCACGTCCGAAAGCCATGCCGCACCGTGCTTGCGGCAGAAATCGCAATCGCAGGCGCGCGGCGCCATGCTCGAGGGTTCGGCCGACAGCTCGACGTCGACGGAAACGTTGCCGCAATGACATCCGCCGCTGATTCTGTGCATGACTGGCCTGCAGACACTGGTGACTCGCGCGCGAGCCGGGTAAGTTGCGCGCATGAACGAGCTCGTTCCCCAGGACGCCGCCTACGAATCCCGATGCCGTTCGAGCTTTGCGCGCCAGAAGTTCATGACGACGCTCGGCGCGCGGCTCCAGTCCGTCGCTCCGGGCGAGGTGGTGATCGAGCTGCCCTTTCGCGACGATCTTACGCAGCAACACGGCTTCCTGCACGCGGGCGTGGTGACGGCGGTCGTCGACAGCGCCTGCGGCTATGCCGCGCTGAGCCTGATGCCCGCCGGCATCGCAGTACTGAGCGTCGAATTCAAGATCAACCTGATGAAACCTGCCGCCGGCGCGCGGTTCCAGGCCACCGGCAAGGTCGTGCGCGCCGGCAGCACGCTCACCGTCTGCAGCGGCGAAATGCGAGCCCTGCACGAGGGCAGCAGCGACGTCGTTGCCGTCATGCAGGCGACGCTGATGACCGTTCGCGGTCGCAGCGCCCTGACGGATTGATCCGACCAGGAGATCGTCGATGCGCTCACGCACGCTGCTGACCTTCCTGTTGGCGCTCGCCGCGACGACGCTTGTCGCCAGGACCCCCGCAACGTCAGCGTCGGCCGCCGATTCGGCGACATTGCCGCAGGACATGAGGGCGGTGCGCCTGCACGGTAAAGGTGGCCCGGAAGCGCTGCGCCTCGAACGCGTGCCTCTCCCCCAAGCCGCCGACGACCAGGTGCTGATTCGCGTGCGCGCCGCAGGCGTCAATCCCATCGACTGGAAGCTCCGCGAGCGCGGCGCGCGCTCCGGCCAGCCGCGCATCCTCGGATTCGATGCCGCCGGCACGATCGTGGCCATGGGTGCCGACGTGAAGGGCTGGAAGGCCGGTGACGAAGTGATGGCGCTGACGAGCCCGTCCGGCGGCGGCGCCTACGCAGAGTTCGTCGTAGCATACGCGCGCGACATCGCGCGCAAACCGAAGAGCCTGAGCTTCGACGAGGCTGCCGGCGTGCCGACCGTCGGCTCCACGGTCTGGACGTATCTCGTGCTCAACGCGGGCGACCTCAAAGGCAAGCGCATCCTGATCCAGGGTGGCGCGGGCGGCGTCGGCAGCGTGGCAGTGCAGATCGCCAAGGCACGGGGCGCGCACGTGCTGGCGACGGCGTCGGGCCGCAACCACGAATACCTTCGCTCGATCGGTGTCGACGAGCCGATCGACTACACGAAGCTGCGGTTCGAAGATGCCGCGCGCGACGTCGACATCGTGTTCGACACCGTCGGCGGCGACACGCTGCAACGCTCGTACGCGGTGGTGAAACGCGGCGGCATGCTCATCTCGATCGTGAACGCCGTTTCCGCACGCGAATGTGACAGCCGCGGCATCTCCTGCCCGCCCGAGGCTTCCGGTTCCGGCGCCCACGAAGCCCTCGCTGCGATCGGCGAGCTCGCGGAGGCGCGGAGGTTTCGCATCAACGTCGACCGAGTGTTCCCCCTGAAGGAAGCCGCGCAAGCGCAGGAGCTGAACAAAGCCGGCCACACGCGCGGCAAGGTCATCCTGCGCGTTGCGGAGTGATCGCGGGAACCTGCACCCCTCGCCCGCGTCCCATCGTTCGGTCCGGTTGCCGAACGTCCGGGAGAGCACCATGCGTCCCAGTCTCATGCGTCCGACCCTCAAGGTACTCACGCTCGCGGTGAACGATTTGCAGCGATCGCTCGAGTTCTACCGCGACGGCCTGGGGCTGCAGACGGAAGGGATCGTCGGCACGGAATTCGAGAACGGCGCCGTGGCGTTCTTCCACATGGCAGGCGGCCTGGAGCTGGCGCTCTGGCCTTCCGCGTCGTTGTCCAAGGACGCGAACGTGAAAGCGACGAGGAGCCGCGTCGGTGCCGTTTCGCTCGGCCACATCGTGCGCACCAAGGAAGAGGTCGACGCCTTGTGCGCTGCCGCCCGCGAGGCCGGCGCGACGGTCACCGACCCGCCGCGTGATCGCTTCTGGGGCGGATACTCAGGGCACTTCCACGATCCCGACGGTCACCTGTGGGAGATCACGTGGCACCCGAAGTGGAGCCTCGAAGTCGAGCCCTGAGCCCTTCGCTCACTCGGCTTTGAGTCCATTCAGCCGCTCGAGCTGTGTCTCGAGCCGCGCGGCCGCGCGCGAGAACCAGAGCCATACGCTGGTCCAGAAGAACGCCGAAGCCATGATCAGCATCAGCACCAGGAAGCGATCGACCTCAGGCGGAACGTCGGCCGTTCGTCCGATGCGCGCTCGACATCCTCGGCGTTCGCTTCCAGCTCGAGCTCGTCGAGTCCAAGCAGCTGCGGCTGGCGTCGCCGGCGCCTCAGCCTCGTGGAGATCACGACGTTGTGAGCGACGCGATACGTCCACGTTCGCAGCGAGCACTGGCCGTTGAAAGCCGCGAAGCTGCGCCACAGCGCGAAGTGAACATCCTGCAAGAGATCGCGCTGCTGATCCGCGTTGCTCTCGTAGGCACGCGCCAGGCGTGCCAACGCCTGCCCGTACTCGGCTACCGCCTGCTGGTACTGCGCATCCCGCTCCCGTTCCTCCATTCCACCCCCTCTTGGAAGGTAGTCGCCGGGCGGAGAAGTTACTTACAACATTCCGCGCCCGACAGCCTGGTCCTTAAGCCTTTGCCGCCGGCCGAGTCGTTTATACGGATGCGGACCCGCTCAGGAGAAGGCATGGGCAAGAAGCTGCTGACCGTCGAGTTGGTCACGGAGGAATCCCGGGCACGGGAGTCCCTGGCCGCGATCGAGGCCAGCGGCGGAACGGTCCACGGTGCGGCGCGACCTTGGGACGTGCCCGCCGACCTCATCGAGGACTACTCCGATGCGCAGTTCGAGCCCCTGACCATAGTCGCCGCGGCTGTGTCTGCCGCGTTCCTGATCAAGCGCATCTCCGATGTATGGCTCGACCACAATCGTCCGGGAGGTCAGGTGGTCGATGCCCGCCGTGGCAAGCTGGTAGTGCGCGTTGCGCCCCACCTGGAACGCGGAACGCTCGTCGTGCTCACGGACCAGGGCAAAGAGGTCTACTCGCCCGATCGCAGCGACGCCGCGGCCGCGGTGCTCGAGAAGCTCTTCGCCGGCCGCGGTTGAGCTCGGGGCTGCGGATACCACCGCATGGCCAGCGCATTCCGCCCGCTCGCCGGTCTGATCGAAACCGACCTGCCCTGGCGCGAGCCGCATCCGAAGGTGCTGCGCCAGCCTGCCGCGCATCAGCCGGCGGACTCGCGCGTCGTGTTTCACGAGACGGTGCACTACTGGCAGCAGCTCACCCAGGGCTTCATGGCGAAGCTCGCCGAGGAAGACTGGCTGCGCCTGACCGCCTTCGAGAGCGGCAAGGCCGACACCGGCCCCGGACCGTGGCGGCGCGAGCTGGTGCGCCTGGACCCCGCGGCCGGGTTTTCCGCGCGCGACCTGCAGGAATCGCTCGCCCGGTTCTGGGACGTTCATGTCATCGGTCCGCATACGCTCCTGGAGATCGAGTTCCAGGATCCGCGGCGCAGCTTCGACGAGGCGTTCCAGGCGAACTACTTCACCTTCAAGAAGAAGGGGCTCATCGTTCACCCGTTGCACGGCGGCTATTCGAGCCTGGCCTTCGACATGGCGATGAACGCCGCCGCCGGTCACTATGCGCGGCCCTACCAGTACGTACAGCAACGCATGAATCCCGCGTTGACCGGGGCCCTGTTCCCGCTGGTCGGGCACTTCGCCATGCAGACCGAACGGCCTGCCGAAGTTTTCGTGCGCGCCATTGCCGCAGCGGCGCAAAGCATCGGCGCCCTGCCCCCGGAACGCGCGATTCACGACCTGTGGAGCGCGTGCTATTCGCGCGCTCGCAACGCCACGCTCGCCGTTGCGCAGCAGCTCGGGATGGACAAGCTGATGATGAGTCCGGCCGTCATCCAGGGCGGGCCGCTCAAGCGGCATCCCGTGTATGCGTGGACGCTCGCGGAGCTGGGGCTCGTCGCCAGGCTCGCAGAGGACATACCGCTGGCGCAGGTCGTTTGCGGCGCATTTACGCGCGGACCTCCCGGAACCCGTGGCGTCTTGACGACCGACTTCTGTCTCGCGTGCCCGGGAGATACGACCAGCCGCAGCCTGCTCATCGAGTACCTCGCCCCACCGTGCGTGTCCTTTGCCGACGGGGCGCGCTGGCTCTTGCCCGAGCTTCACCGCCGCGAGCTGGTGCCGGAGCTGGACGAAACCGAAGCGATGATCTCCCGGGAGCGCGCCGAAGTGGCCGAGGCGGCCATGAAAATTCATCAGCGCTGGCAAGCGCTGCGTCGCGTCGTCCGAGGTTACTGACTCCTCGGTTGCCGACGCGTTCCGAATTGTCCTGCGGACTGCCGTGGCCCGGGGTTGCGGCCCTCACCGGAGTGGTGGAAGCTCCCTCCGCATGGCCGAGTCCGAAGCAAAGCGTTACCCGGAGTCCCTGCTCGTTCCCGCCACGGCGGACGACGCTCCCGCGATCGCCACGCTGCACGCGACCAGCTGGCGCCTCGCCTACCGCGGCATGCTTCCGGACCGCTATCTCGATGAAGAGGTCTTCGAGGATCGCTCGCAGTTCTGGGCCGAGCGCTTCAGCGCACCCGCCCCTGAGCGACGTCTCATTCTCAAGGCGATATCGCTGCGGACCACATCGCAGGATGCACGCATGACGTGGCCCGACAGGCCGATGTCTGCGCCGAGCACGCTGGATGGCTTCGTCTGCGTGCTGCTCGACGTCGACCCCCGTTGGGGCGCCCGACTCGACAACCTGCACGTGCGACCGCAGCTCAGGGGCACCGGGATAGGTCACGCGTTGTTCAATGCGGCGCGCGCGTGGATCGCGAGCGTCGCGCCGTTGCAGTCGATGCACCTGTGGGTCGTCGAGGCGAACCAGGACGCGCGCCGCTTCTACGATCGTCAGGGCGGCACGGTCGTCGAGCACACCGCGCGGCACGTGGCGCGCGGCCTCAGCGTTCCCGAATTGCGCTATCACTGGCCGGCGTGAAAAAGGCCCCCGGCCGCGAGGCCGGGAGCCTTCGGTTCGATCCTCGGTAGCGGATCGGCGCGGGCTGGGGAACCCGCGCCGACCCCGCAATCACTGCGCCGCCGCGCAGTTCTTGATGGCCGTCTGGTCCTTGCGAGTGATGAAGTGCCAGCGCACGTAGTTCGCCGTGTGCTGGTTCACGCAGGAAAGGTACGCCGAACGGGTCGACGTCGCCTCGTCACACGCCCTCATCTCGTCGGAGATCGTGCAGCCGCCGGGCGGCAGCATGATGTTCCCGGCCTGGGAGTTGCAGCTTCCGATGACCACGGTCGGTCGCAGATCCGAATCGAGGCAGTGATCCTTGCCGTCCGGCGTGCCGTCGCCGTCGGAGAACCAGCCGATGTCGGCCATCAGCGCCGCGGTCAGGTCCTCGGGCGGCTCGAGCGAGCTCGTGAGGTCGGCGTTGATCGACGGTTCCATGATCTGGTTCGGAATCGCGATCGCCTCGTAGTGGGAGATCGAGGAACCGAGGGCCACCGGAATCAGCGAGGCCAGCATCATCTTGCGCTGAACGCGATCCATGCCGGAGAGCACGCCGTTGTAGAAGCCCATGGTGACGCGCAGGCCGGCGAGATTCGCCTTCAGCGCGGCGCCGTCGGGCAGCATGATGCGCGCCGACGGAATCGTGATCGTCGGATCGCCGCCGCCGAGGCCCGCGGGCGGGGCGCCCGCGGCGTTGTCGGCCACGATCACGGCGAGCGCGCCCGCGTCCTGCGCGTTCTTCACCTTGACGGTGAAGTTGCAGGTGCCGCGGTCGATGATCAGGATCACGCCGGTCGCCGAACCGGGCGCCAACGGCTCACAACCGTCGGTCGTGACGCCCACGCCGTCGTTGACGAGCACCGCGTCGGCGGTGATCCCCGGCTGCGTGAGCCGCGGACCGAAACCGGCCGGGCCCATCATGTACGGGCCGAGCCCGGCTGGTGACAGCACGCGCAGCTCCGGCTCGCCCCGATGCAGCACGCCCGGTACCAGCTTGTTCACGTTCACGCCGTCCCACGAGACCTTGCGGATGTTGATCGCGGACGCCTGGCGCTCCGCGTTCGTCATCTCGTTCCAGATCTCGTTGGTATCGACGTCGATCGTGTACTGCGAGTAGATGTCCGGCGTGTTCGCGTTCAGCGTGCCCGTCGCTTCGTTCACGAGGTTGGCGAAGCCCAGGCCGTGGCCGAGCTCGTGCAGCACCACCGGCAGCAGATCCGTGAGCGTGCCCTCGTTGTTGTCGAGGCCGTGATACCAGGCCGTCTGGCTCGAGAACTGCGCGTTGATGTCGAACGTGGCCGGGTTGATGTCCGCACCGGCCAGGTGCTTCGCGAGCGAGGCGAAGTACCAGGTGTTCGGATACTCCGCTCCCGCGAAGTCACGGAAGATCGCCGTGGTGCCAGCCGAGCCGAGCACGCCCACGCCCAGCGGATTGAACTGCGCGTTGACGATGATATCGACGGTGGGATTCAGAATCGCTTCCCACAGGTCCGCCGCGTGCTGGAAGACGAAGAGCCGCTGCGAGCCGACGGTGAGGTTGGGATTGCCGGCCACCGCGGGTGCGGCAGTCGGGTCGTTGAAGCCTTCGTTGGGGCCGTCGTTGTTGACGATGACGATCTGACCCTGGGCATTTGCCGCGGAAGCGCCCGCGAGCGCCATGGCCGACAGAGCGGCCGCGAAGAGAAGTTTGCGCATGGCTATTTCTCCTCGAGCGCCGGCGGCGCTTTCGCGGTCGGCTCGGCAGCCTGCGCCGCCTTCAGCGCCTCGGCATCCGGCGCGTGCTTCGCGTGCTCGGCAGCGTCGTGGCCCGTGAAGCAGCCGATCGTGGTGCCGCCGTCGCCATCGGGCGTGCGCATCATGACGCTCATGAAGCGGCCTTCGAGATCGACCATCGCGCTTCCGTCGCCGAGCTCGACGACTTCGAGCCCTTCGTCGGATTCGCTCGTCATCTCGATCAGTTCGGCGACCAGGTCCGCATCCTGGGTGACTGCCGCGGAAAACGCGCGCGCGGCTGGCGCCGCAGCGGCTGCATCCTCTTCTCCGGTCGGCAGGACCTGCTGCGGCAGCTGGGTCGCGGTGGGCTCGAGCTCGTCCTGCGCTTGCGCAGCGGACGCGCCCAGAGCGGCGCAGATTGCAATCGCCAGCAATCTGCCGTGTGTACATGAGGCAGGTTTCATCGTTGTTCCCCTAGCGCTGAGTTGAGAAACCCGCAGCGACATCGTTTTCGTTGTTGCGGGATCTTTTTCTTGCTTCTTGCCTGGCGGCGGCCCGGGCCGCACACCACAAACGCCTGCGCAGATTACGCTTCGAGCAGACATATTTCAGCCTCGGGCGGGCGCTGCCGCGATCCGACGAAGCGCTTCGGAGTTATGTCACATGAGGACGGCTGCGTTCTCAGGACGAACCGCTCGGCAGAATTTGCAGACGACTGGCCCCGCGGGACAGCGCCCGTGGGCAAAACGCTTGTGTTCTGTGCGCTTAGTGAAGTTTCTTCAGCAGTTCGTCCACTGATCAGTGGCCGATGCTGCCGACGATCCGCTTGATCATCGCGTGGTGCTTGCGCGCCAGCGACGCTGCGGCCGCCGTCGCCTCCGCCTGCTCCTGCGCGCGCTCTTGAAGCTCGGCTTGCAGCTCCTGCTCGAGCCCGGACGTACACCGGTCTCCTCCTGCCACTTCGTCCAGCAGGTCGCGCAGTGCCTCTTTCAGGCGATTGTTGGCCTCGATGGCTTCCGCGATCTCGCGAAGATCCTGCCTCGCCCGCGCCTCCGCCTCGACGAGCACCACGGCTGCCACGGCCTCGAGGGTCGACGAATCGAAGCGGCGCGGCGCGAACTTCGCAGCCACGCGACCGACCACTGCCGCGGTGGTAACGGGCCCGGGCGCAGTCAAGGCTGCAACACCCTCATTCACGGCCCAGCCCTGATCGATGGGCGCGAGCGCGCTCTTGACCTGCTGCGTGAAGGCAAGCGTCGCAGCATCTGCTGCGAGCGCGGCGCTGGACCCCAGTGGCAAGAGCGTTGCAACAGCAAGCGCGGCGAGCGTGATCGTCCACGTCGACATGGGGCGTGCCCTCGACGAAGTCCTGAGCAGGGAACGATTCACGCCTGGAAGGTGGTCTGCCGGCGACATCGAGCAGGAATATTGCGCATCGGTCGAACCCTCGAGGCCGGTGACGGCGCCCTCCCACGATCAGCAGGAGTTTGCTGCGCACGATGGCATGTTGCGTGCTGAGCGCGAGAAGAACCAATGCAGGGGGTCGCATGCTGACGCGTTTCTTCGTCATCGCGTTCGCACTCGCCTGGGCGCTCACGGTAACCATCGCCCTGCACGTGCAGGATTTCATCGGCACGCGCATCCTGCCGCCGGCGGCAGGATGGCTGATCGGCATCGTGCCGATCGTCCTGAAGAGTCGCGGCGCCTTGGGCGGGCCGCAAAGCGGTTCGCAGGGCGGATCGCAGGGGCAGCGCGCGACGGCGTGAATCGCGCATTCGGCCCAAGGGCGCTCAGTCGGCCCGGGCGCGCTCAGTCGGCGAGCGGATCGCCCGGGCACCACGCGCGCGGCGGCCAGGCGACGGTGGTTTCCGCGGCGATCGCGCGCAGGTCCGCCTGGGTGTCGAGACCGACTGCGAACTGCGGGAACGGCGGCAGAGCGATCGGCGAATCTCCGGTGACGGTGGCGAAGAGGATCAGCGCGGCGAGGAACGCGCCGGCCGGGTTGGAGTGATTGCCGTCATCCGCATGCAGTTGCAGCGACGGGTGGCGCTGCAGCGCGAGGTCCCAGGCCTGACCGATCGGGGCGACGCACGCGACCTGGCGCTGCGCGATCGACACGTGCAGATCGTAGATGCGCATCGTTTCGTCGACGCCGCGGCGCGGCCATTCCGGGAACATGACCGGTACTGCCTGCTGCTGGCGCGACGCGCGGATCAGTTCCTCCGCTCCCGTCGTCGAGTATTCGAACAGGCCGCTGCTGCTGTACTTCTGTGCTTGCAGGATGACGAAGCTCCACTGCTGATTGCGCAGGAGCGCCGTCGAGGGAGCGTGTCGCGATCGTTCCTCGAGGAACATCCAGCCCGGTGCTTCTGCCGTCGCCACACTTTCGCCTGGCCTGACCGCGCGCACCATGTCAGCCACCATGCGTTGGAGCTCGTTGACCGAGGCATGGCTGTTGCCCATGAAGAGCAGCGTGATGTCGGCAACCGTCGGTGCTGGCGGGGACGAGGGGTTGCCGCCGCTGTCGGAATCATCCGAGCCGCCGCCGCAGGCAGCGAGCCACAGAAGCAGCAAGATCAGCGAAGCGTTTCGGCTGTTCATCGCGCAGCAGCGTCGCGGGTCGCGAGCGGACGTCGCGGGATCCCGGCTCGAACGATCATGCCTCAGCCGCGCACAGCAAGCCGGGGATAGGCGCGGGACGAACGCAGGCATGCCATTCAAGGAGATACGGCAAAGTCGGGCCAGGGACGGCCCATTCGTCCTAGGATCGTGCCCTGCAGAATCGAGGAGAGTGGCCCGTGTGCCGGAACATCAAGACGCTGTTCAACTTCGACCCGCCCGCGACCGAGGAGGAGGTGCGCGCCGCCTCGCTGCAGTTCGTGCGCAAGTTGAGCGGCTTCAACGCGCCGTCCCGCGCCAACGAGGCGGCGTTCAATCGCGCCATCGACGAAGTCGCCCAGGCGGCACGCGTCCTCATCCTGTCGCTGTCGACCACGGCGCCGCCCAGGAATCGCGAGATCGAGATCGCGAAGCGCGTGGAGCGCTCGCGCCTGCGCTTCGGACGCTAGGGTTCGCGCGAGTCCATTGCGACGCAGCTTGACGGGCTGCGGCAGCCGGCGTAAGCAACCTGCGGGCGCGATGCGCGGCGCGCTGCGCGCGGTCAAGAGAACAGGGAGTCAGTCATGCACGTCAGTTGCCGGAGCGTGTTCGCACGCATCCTCCTGTCCTTCGCTCCCGCGCTGCTCCTGGTCTGCGGCGCAGCGCAGGCCGCCAACGTCACCTACCGCTGCACGCTGAAGGACGTCATGGTCTTCAGCAACCGGGTGCACTGCCAGTGCAAGACGGCAACGACCGACGGCACCGCGACTATCCGTTTCTTCGCGGTTCCGACGTCCGACGTCAAGCTGGCGGACCGGTTGCTGAGCGTCGGCACGACCGCCCTGGTCTCGAACCGGGTGTTCATCGCCACCTACAGCGCCGGCGACACCTCCGGAAACAACTTCGGCTGCGGACCGACCGACTGTCGCAAGCTCGTCTGGTTCGGAATCGAGTAGCCACGAATGGCCTCGCGTGGGGTCGTCCCGCTGCGCTTCTCACGCCGCGCCTGCCTGTTGGCGGGCACCACCTCGCTGGTGCTGATCAGCGCCAGCTCGCACGCGCTGTACCGCCACGGTGACCTGTGGCCGAAGTCCGCGGACGGTGTAACGCGGATCACGGTCTGCTTCATCAAATCCGGACAGCTCACGGATGCCGAGGACACGCGACAGCGTCAGCTGATCCAGGAGGTGCTCGCGGCGACCTGGAACAGGTGGATGAAGATCGAGATCAGCGGCTTCGCCACGTGCGCCAGTCCGCCGGCAAACGGCACGCTCGCGATCACGCTCTGGGGCACGACCGGTACCGGCGGCGCCGGCGACATCCCCGATCAGACGTATCATCCCGGCAAGCGCGGCTGGCACGGCTCGGCCCAGCCGAACTACGGAGAATTCTGGCTCGTCGGCGCAGGCGATCGCCGCGCACGCAACGTGATCACGCACGAGTTCGGCCATGGCCTGTCGTTCGAGCACGAGCAGAGCCGCCCTGATGCGCAAGGCTTGTGCACCGACGGTGACGATCCGTTGCCTGCACCCGGCAATCCAACACCCGCCGTCCTCGTCACCAGCGAATACGACGACACCGGCATCATGAACTACTGTTCCACCATCGCCTACCTGTCGCGCCTGGATGTCCTGGGCGCGCAGACGCTCTACGACAAGAGCGCCGCCGGCCAGTGGCTGGAAGCGTTGCCGGCGATTTCGTCGTTGGTACTCCTGTGAACGCGAGGCAGTACCTGTGATGTCTCGCACGAGCTCGCAGCTGCCGACAGCTTGCCTGGCAATGATGCTCCTGACCGCTGCGGAACCCGCGTTGGCGATCACCTACAACTGCCTGCCGGTGCAGCTGGTCGACGAAGTCCAGCATATCCGCGTGGAATGCGCGAGGCCCGGTCAGGGTGAAGGCGAGCCGCTCGACGGAACCCAGCCGATCTACGTCTTCGCCGTCCCGCATTCGCAGGCGGATCTTGCCAGGCGTTTCGAATTCCTCGCGCAGACCGCGATCGCAGCCGGGATGGTCCTGCAATTCCAGTACACGAGCGGCGCCCTCGCCGCGGGTTGCAACGCCGCCGATTGTCGCAAGCCGTGGGCGATCGGCCTGCTGTCGCCCGGGAGGGACGTGCGAATTCCGTTCGTCGCCTGGCCCGCCAGCACGATCGAGACAGTGACGCAGGGTTCGTGGCGCGTGTTCGGACCATTCGGCATCAGCGAGCACCGCAGGCTGGTCGTCACGATGGCCGGCAGCGGCAACGCCGACCTCTACGTTCGCAGAGACCTCCCGCCGACGACGACGGACGCCACGTGCAAGGTGACGAACAGCACGTCGACCGGCAACCTCACGATCAACGGCCCGAAGCTCGACGCCAAGGGTGTGCCCTACTACATCGGTGTGCTGGGCGTCGCATCGGTGAGCGCTTACCAGCTCAACGTCACGATCCCGTTGAAGGCTGCCGGAGCTGTGGACGACTCGTGCACCTCGCCCTAGGGCTCAGTTAAAAACCAGGCTGCCGCACTGCCGGCTCGATCCCGGGCACCACGTCGCGCGCCACGCGAAATCCCTGGTCGTTCCTGCGCGTTTGCGGAGGGCTCTTGTGCTTGTCGGCCGATCGAAGCTCGATCGGCCAATCGTCCCACGATCCGCCGCGAACGTTGCGCGCCGCGCACGTGCCCGGCGGCGACGCGGGCGGTGGCGACTTGCCGGCTGGTTCGTGACAGTCGGCGACCCACTCCCAGACGTTTCCTGACACGTCGTACAAACCGAACGCGTTGGGGCGATAGGTACGCACCGCCGCCGTGAATCCGCTGCCGTCGTCGCATCCGACCATTCGCGCTTCCTTGTAGCCAGCCTCGTAGTCCCGCTTCGTCGCCGCCTCGAACGGCGGCAACGCTCGCACCAGCGCCTCATCGCCGCCATTCGCAAACGGACAGCCCTGGTCGGCGTCGTTTCCCCAGAAGTGGGTGGTAGTCGTGCCCGCGCGCGCCGCGTACTCCCACTCCACGTTGGTCAGCAGCCGATAGCGCTCTCCGCTCTTCTTCGTCAGCCACTGCGTGTAGTCGACCGCATCCTGCCAGGTGAGGCACACGGCGGGATGCTCGTCAGTTTGCGCGAACCGCGGATTGCGCCAGGAGGCGGTCGCATCGAGGTCGGACGTCGTATCCATCCCGTCGCCGTGCGTGTCGCAGCCGTCCGGCGTCTTGCGGTTCGTTGCGGCGACGAACGCCGCGAACTGGCCGCGCGTCACCTCGGTCTCGCCGACGGCGAAAGCCGCAACGCTCACGGTGCGCTGCGGACCCTCGCTCTTGTGTCGCTCCGGATCGTCGGGCGGAGAGCCCATCACGAACGATCCCTCCGGCAATGCGATCATGCGCGGACAGTCGGCGCAATCCTGGAAAACAGGCGGCGTGGGGGCGGCAGCAAGCGGCCCTGCCAGCGCCAACGGCGCCAGCGCGTGGCGGATCATGCGTGGTGTCCTCTGCGATTCGTCCTGAGAGGTTCTTCGCGATCCGGGCGAAAATGTGTCATGGCCGCGCGCAATTCTTTTCCGTGGTCATTCCTTGCCGGGATCTTGGCGCGAGCTCTGGCGCGAGCTCTGGTGATAGGATCGATTGGCCGAAATGACCCAGCCGTTCGTCACACCGCCGGAAGAAAGCGACCTGGTCGCGTCGATGATCGCCTACCAGGGGGGCGATCTCGCGGCGTTCCAGCGCCTGCACGCCATCCTCGGCGACGAGCTGCGCCGCTACTTCGCGAAGGCGCCGCGCGACCGGCGCGCCGTCGACGACCTGGTCCAGGAAACTTTCCTCGAGATCCATCGCTCGCGCCGTACGTACCTGCCGCCCCTTCCCGTGCGGCCATGGGTCTTCGGCATCGCGCGCAACGTCCTTGCCCGCAATCGTCGCGCAGCGCCGGATGTGGAGCTCGCGACCTCGCTCGTGCACGAGGAAGCCGCGCTCGCGCTGACCGCATCGGCCGCCCATCCCGCCGATACGCTGGATGTCGAGCGCGCACTCGCCGGCCTGCCAGCCAGCGCACGCGAGCCGTGGCTGCTGCATCACGTGTTCGGTCTCAGCTTTCAGTCCATCGCGCAGCAGCTGGGCATCAGCGCGATGGCGGCGAGACTGCGATCGAGCCGTGCCACGCGCGCACTGCGCACGGCGTTGCACGGCCAAACTGGAGACACCGATGAGTGACCCGATGAACCAAGCGCATCCCATGCCGGGCCCGACCGGGCTGCCGCCGACGCTGCTGGCCGCGATCGGCCGCGATCCGCATCCGGTGCGCCCGCTCGCGAGCCCGGCCCGCCGCGCAGTCGCGTTGCTGCCGCTCGGTATCGCGCTGCTGTTCGGCATGCCCGCGTTCTGGGTGTGGTATGCCAACATCAACGTGCTCGTACCGTGGTCGTGGTGGTTCTTCTCACCAATGGAGACCGCCACCGGAGTCTGCCTTCTCGCCGCTGCGTTCCACGAAGCCGTTCCGGGGCGCGAACTGCGTACGTCCACGTTGACCGCGCTGACCGCGCTCGCCATCGCAGGGTTTCTGGCGATCAACCTCGCTTCCGCTCGCGTCGTGCCCGGCGGCGTGCACCCCGAAATCGCGTCGCTCTGGCTATGGGAATGCATCGGCCGTACGGCCCTATTCTCGGTTCCGGCACTCGCGCTGCCCGCGTGGCTGGTTGCACGCGCGCTGCCCAACCGTCCTGCACTCACAGGTTCCCTCTGCGGCCTCGGCATCGGGCTCATGGCCGACGCCGGCCTGCGTGCGATGTGCTGGGACGGCGAGCACACGCACGTCGTCCTCACGCACGGCGGCGCCATCGCCCTGCTCGTGGCGTTGGGCGCCAGCAGCGCGACGATGGTCGAGCGCCTCAAGCGGCGCTGATCGGCCGGCATAGCGACCGACGCCGATCGCGAGAGATGGTCACCACGCTCTGTCTGCTTCCCGGCCTCGACGGAACCGGCGACCTCTTCGCTCCGTTGCTCTGCGCCCTTGGACCGACGGTTCGCACGCAGGTCGTGCGATACCCCACTCACGAAGAGCTCGACTACGGCGCGCACGAAGCCTTGGCGCGGCGGGCGCTGCCGACTGGTGCGCCCTACGTCCTGCTGGGCGAGTCGTTCTCAGGCCCGATCGCGATCGAGATCGCCGCGTCCGCGCCCACCGATCTCGCCGGCCTGATTCTCGTCGGCACATTCGTGCGTAATCCGCGCCCGGCGCTGGCGCCGCTGCGCCACGTCCTGCCGCTGCTGCCGATGCGCGCCCTGCCACTGTGGCTTGCGAGGCTCATCGCCATGAATCGCGATGCGACGCAGCCGATCATGGACCTGCACGAGCGTGTGATGTCCACGGTATCGCCCAGAGCGCTGCGCGCGCGCTTGCTGGCAGTCGCCGATGTCGACGCAGCCGCGGCGCTCGCGCGCGTGCGCGTTCCGATTCTCTACCTGCGCGCGACGCACGACCGGCTCGTGCCTCGCAGCGCAGGCGAGCTCGTGCGAGCCGTTGCTCCGCGGACCCGCGTGCTCGACATCGTGGCGCCGCACATGCTCCTGCAATGCGCGGCCGACGAAACCGCGACGGCTATCCGCAATTTCCTTGCGAGCGTATCGGATCGGGCCGGTGCCGGATGAAGGGACTGTGCACCGGCGCGCCCGGCTTCAGCCTGCGTCGCTCGTCGTAGTCATCGGCCGCGTTGAAGGGGACGCTCGGAATCGCCTTCAGGTCCGAAAACAGGCGGCGGTGTTCGGCGATCTGCTCTGCCAGGTAGCGCCGCTGCTCGACGGCTGCTTCGCCCTCGAGTCCCCCACGCACACCGAACCGCAGGACGGGCTCGAGGACGTCGAAACCCAGATAGTGAAGCGAATAGTGCACGGGCCAGAGGATGAGCCGCGTGTCGCCCTCCTGCCCGTCAGGAACACAGACCTCCGCGGATGAGCCGGCGGTGACCGAAAGCATTGCCCGCTTGCCTCGGCACACGCCGGTGTGCAGGCGTCGGCCGCCGGAATAGAGCTTGCCGTAGACGAACACGCGATCCATCCAGCCTTTCAGGATCGCAGGCATGCCGAACCACCAGAGCGGAAACTGCAACACCACGAAATCCGCCCACAGCAGGTCGTCAACTTCGCGCCTGACGTCGTCCGGCAGGCACTCCTGAGCGGCACTGAAACGCTGCTCCGTCTGCGCATCGAAACGCGCGGGATCCTTGCGGCACCGGTAGTGCCGTCCGTGCTCGTCGGGCGCGAAACCACGCAGATGCAGATCGGAAACCCGGACTTCGTGGCCGACCGACTGCAGAGACTCGCGTGCTGCACCGGCGAGGGCCGCGTTGAAGGACGTGGGCTCGGGATGCGCCAGGACGATCAGGCTCTTCATTGGCGCGCAATCTGCTGTGGGGGTCGCGCGCGGTCAATTACGCACCTGGCGGTAACCATGGATCGGCGGCGCGCGCTGGCGAGTGCGATTCAGGTGGTCGTACCGGCTTGACGCCACCCGGCTCCACTGCGTACTGTATACAGCATGCAGAGTGCAACTGTCCTCTCCCTGGCCCGCGACAACCTGAGCGACACCGTCGCCACGCGCCTGCGGCACCTCATCGTCGATGGCGGGCTGCAGACCGGCCAACGCATCAACGAAGTCCATCTGTCGCAACAACTCGGTGTCAGCCGCACTCCACTGCGCGAAGCGCTCGCGCGGTTGGCGCAGGAAGGCGCGCTGCGCAGCGTGCCGCGCATCGGCTACTTCGTACGGCCGCTCGACATCGAGGAGTTCGAGCAGCTGTACGACATCCGCCCGATCCTGGATCCGGAAGCACTGCGGCTGGCAGGTCTCCCCGCTCGCGAGCGCATGCGGCGCCTGCAGGAGATCAACGACCTGATCGCGAGAACGCCCGACGCCGACGCCATCGTCAACCTCGACGACGATTTCCACCTGGAGCTCATCGCCGATTGTCCGAACAAGGTGCTCACCGACCTCATCCGGCAGATCATCCAGCGCACCCGCCGTTACGAAATCGGCCTCATGCGCGAGAGCCGCAACGTTGCGGTGGCCACCGCGAACCACCGGGAAATCATGGCGGCCCTGCGCAAGCGCGACCTGCGCGCGGCCTGCGTGGCGTTGCGCAACAACCTGCGCACCGGTCGCGAGCCGATTCTCGAGTGGCTCAGGTCCCGACCGGCGAACCAATCCCGGCAACCGAAATAGGGAGCGCCCCATGCCCGGTTTCATCCGCATCGCGTCCACGACCCGGGCTGTCAGCAGCATCGCTCTTGCGGTCGCGCTGGCGATACCTGTCCGGGCAGTTGCCGAGCCGGAAAGCGCCGATGAGCTCATCGGCACCTGGGGACAGGAGCTGGAGTTTCCGCCGGCGCTCGCAGGCGACCTGACGATCCTTCGCGACGGAAAGACCTGGCGCGCATCGATCGCGGGTGCCGAAGCGCCTTGCACTCTCGACGGCGAGCGCATCGCGTGCGCCTCTCCCGGCAACGGGGGCAAGTACCGCGGCCGGCTGCGCGACGCGGCTGGCGCAATCGACGGATGGTGGCTGCGCCCGTCCGGCGCAACCACCGACCGGCGCGACCCGGGCGGATCCGGGCAGCCGTTCGCGACGCTCACGCGCCTCGAACCGGCCGGACGCGGCACCTGGCGCGGCAAGGTCGAGCCCCTGCCCGACCGTTTCAGCCTGTACGTACACGTCTTTCGCAATGCCGGAGAGATCGAGGACGTGGAGAGCGGCGTGCTGGTCGGCATGTTTCGCAATCCCGAGCTCAATTCGAACGGCGGTGCGTCCTACTTCAACGTGAGCCGCGACGGCGAAACCGTGCTGTTCCTGCGCCAGGTACCGGACGCGCCGGAAATCCGGCACGAGGCGACTCTCGACCCCGCGTCGCAGCGCCTGAAATTGCGCTGGCCGGACGTCGGCGCACTCGAGCTCACGCGACGGGCGCCGAACCGGGCGATTGGCGCATTCGCGCGACCGCCCGGTGAGCCTAGGTACATGTATCGCCGCCCGGCCGACATCGGCGACGGCTGGACCACGGCGAACGCGGGTGACACGGGACTGGACGAGGAAGCACTGGCGCGAACGGTGCGCGGCCTCATCGAGGCGAATCCCAGGGCACGCCGCCCTTCACTCATCCATTCGATGCTGGTCGCCCATCGCGGCAAGCTCGTTCTCGAAGAGTACTTCTACGGCCACGATCGCGATACGCCGCACGACATGCGATCGGCCGGCAAGACATTTTCCTCCGTGATGCTCGGCGCGGCCATGCTGCGCGGCGTGAAGGTCTCGCCGCAGACCCGCATCTACGACCTGCTCGCGGGCCTCGGACCGTTCGCCAACCCTGACCCGCGCAAGGCGCAGATCACGCTCGCGCACCTGATGACGCACTCGTCGGGGCTCGACTGCGACGACAACGACGGCAAGTCGCTGGGCAACGAAAACACGATGACGACGCAGCGCCAGCAGCCGGACTGGTGGAAGTACACGCTCGACCTGCAGCAGGTCCACGATCCCGGCAAGCATTACGCCTACTGCTCCGCAAACACGAATCTCGTCGGCGGCGCGCTCACCAAGGCGACCGGCACCTGGTTGCCCGAGTTCTTCGAGGAAACGGTCGCGCGACCGCTGCAGTTCCGCCGATACCACTGGCCCACCACGCCAACCGACGAGGGCTACCAGGCCGGCGGTTCGTTCCTCCTGCCACGCGATCTGCTCAAGGTCGGTCAGACCTATCTCGATGGCGGCGTCTGGAACGGCCGGCGCATCGTCAGCGAGGAATGGGTGAAGGAGTCGACCGCCCCGCACATGCAGATCACACCCGCCACCACGGGCATGAGCGCCGAGGAGTTCGGGAACAATTACGGGCTGGGCGCCGATGCCTACACCTGGCATCTCAGCGAGCTGCGTTCGGGCGGACGTGTGTACCGCGAGTACGACGCCAGCGGCAACGGGGGCCAGCTTCTCATCGTGGTGCCCGACGCGAACCTCGTCGTGGTGTTCACCGCCGGCAACTATCTGCAAGGCGGAATCTGGGGACGCTGGCGGCACACCATCGTCGCGGATCAGATCATCCCGGCGATACGCCGCTAGGGGAACCTGCCGCCAGGCCCGTGCGCGGTCGGCGCATTCCCGTCGGCGAACTGCGGTACGCTTGGCGCGGTGACCCGTGCCCGCAAACCTAAGACCGGTGACGTCTACGATCCCTCGTGCTCTGCGCGCGACGCGCTGGAGCTGATCGCGTCCAAGTGGTCGATGCTGATCCTGCCCGCCCTCGCGGGCGGCCCGATGCGCAACGGCGAGCTGCTGCGCAGGATCGGCGGCATCTCGCAGAAAGTGCTGACCCAGACGTTGCGGGATCTGGAACGAAACGGCCTGGTCGTTCGTCGTGACCTGCGAACCAAACCGATGCACGTGGAGTATCGCCTCAGCCCGCTCGGCACTTCCCTCAGCCGCACGCTGACCGTGCTCGACCGCTGGGCGGAGCGCTACTTCCCCCACCTCGATGAAGCGCGAATGCGCTATGACTCACGCCCACGAGAAACTCTCAGAGCTCGAGCAGATCGCGCCCGAGGATCACCTCGCCCTTGAACTCGCGGCGCGCGGCCGCCAGCCATTCCTCGTCCGTGGGCGTGCCCTCGCCTTCCGTGGGCACGAAGTGCGACAGCACCAGCGTCCTGACGCCGGCTTCCGCGGCCACGCGCCCGACCTCGGCCACTTCCGTGTGACTCGCAACGATGTGGCGCACGACCGCGGGCGGCTGTGGGGCACCCGGTCGCTCGTAATACTGACGATAGAGTGCCTCGTGCACGAGCACCTCCGCACCCCTTGCCAGCGCGACGACACTCTGCGCCGCGCGCGTGTCGCCCGAAATCACGATCGAGCGGTCGTCCGTGTCGAACCGATAGGCGAACGAATGCTCGATGGGCGGATGCTCGTTGAGCGCCGCCGTCACGCGCACATGGTCGTCCTCGTACACTTGGCCGCCCTTCGTTATCTCGTGCGGCCGCACCAATGGCTCGAGCGCAGGCCTGCCCTCGTCTCTCGTGCGTAGCTCGATGTCGTAGCGGTACGCCTCGAACAGGTGCCGCGTCATCGCTGCGAGCGGGGGCGGGCCGTAAACATCCACGGGCGACGACAGGCCGGCAGGCCAGCCGAGAAGGAAGAGCGGACCGTAGCCCGCGTTGTGATCGGAATGCTGGTGCGTGATGAAAACGGCGCGCAGGTTGCGGACCGGCAGCTTTGCCAGCGCGAGCTGCCGCGCGACGCCTTCGCCGCAGTCCACGAGATAGAGGCGATCACCGACCACGATTGCCTGCGCGGGCGCGGCGCGTCGTGCTTTCGGCGTCGGCCCGCCCGCGGTTCCGAGCAGAACCAGACGGGTGCGCGAAGCTGCGGCGAGTGCCCGGCGCAGCGCCAAGCCTGTGGCCACTGCTCCGGCGAGGAAAAGCCGTCGATTCAAGGATGGCATGGTGCGCAACGAGCAGCGGCGCTATGCGGTGCAGCTGCCCGAAAACAGCGTCGTCGCATTTCCACCCACCCAGACCGCACCGCGTGCGTCGCGGTCGATGTAGATCCGCCCCGCCCGCCCGACACGCGCGCCCTGCGCTGCGACGTACGGCGCGGTGGCACGCCCCGTCGCAAGCAGCCACTGCGCGACCGAGGCGTTGAGACTGCCGGTCACCGGGTCCTCCATCAGGGCGCGATGATGGTCCGAGAAAATCGCTCGCAACTCGAAGGCGACAGGCTCACCGCGTGGATATGCACCCACGATGCCGATGTCGAGTCGGCCCGAATGCGCCCTCGCGGGCTCTACACGCAGCACGGCTGCGGCCGATTCGAGCAGCACCGCGACCCAGCCGGGCCCGTTGTCGACCCATTGTGAATCGACGATCGCGGAACGCTCGATGCGCAGCACCGAGGCGATTTCGTCGAGCTTCTCCGGCTCGACCGCGCCGCCGCGAAGGATCGGTGGTGCCGCGAACGCGAGGCGCCCGTCGCGCTGGCGGATGGGCACCAGCCCTGCCCCGCACTCCTGCACGATGGCCTCCTCCCCGCGCGGCTTGCCACCGGCCGCGAGCCACGCGTGGCACGTACCCAGCGTCGGATGTCCGGCAAACGGCAATTCGCGGTCCAGCGTGAAGATGCGTAGCCGATAGTCCGCGCCGGACGAGGTCGGCGGCAGCACGAACGTCGCCTCGGAGAGATTCAGCCAGCGCGTGATGCGCAGCATCTGCTCCGTCGACAGATCGTCGCCGTCGAACACCACCGCGAGCGGGTTGCCGGACAGCGGGTCGCTGTGAAAAACGTCGACGAGCTGAAAGCGGCGCGCGGGCATGACGTTCCTCCGGGAGTCGGGTCACGATGATTTTACGCGTTCGCGCGGTAAGATGTGCCGCTACACGCAGGCTCGCGTCCGAATCTGGCGAGCGCGCGCCGGCTTCGCGACCAGGATGGAACATGAAACGAAATCGCCCCGACATCGTGTTTTCCGCCGCAATCTGTGTGCTGACTTGCGCGACGTTTCCGCTGGCTGCGAGCAGTAGCGACGTCGCTGATCCACGCGCTGCGACCACGCCTGCGCGCGACGCGACGCCACAGGTTGAGATCGAGGACGTCGAGCTTTTCTTCCGAATCTACGATGCCGCGGGCGGACGCCCGACCGCGGAACAGCTGCAACGCGACTACCTCGACCAGGGCACCGAGGGCCTGCATCACCTGGCGAAGATTCGCAACGTGACTGGCGTGCGTATCGCCGATGCGATCGCGAAAACGCCGGCGATCTATGCCAACGCGAGGGCATGCATGACGGTCCTGCCCCACGTGCGCGCCCGCTTGCGCGTTGCCCTGGGCAAGCTGATGGAAATGTACCCCGGGGCGCGCAACCTTCCGGTGACCATCGCCGTTGGTCGCGGCAAACCGGTCGGCATCGGCGGTCCGGACTCCGGCGTACAGATCGGCCTCGAAGCGGTGTGCGCCACGCATTGGATGAACCCGAACATCGAAGACCGGTTCGTCTACCTCATCGCACACGAATACGCGCACGTGCAGCAGGCGCCCGAGAAGCAGACCATCACCGTGCTCGAAGGATCGCTGATCGAGGGCACCGCCGAGTTCGTTGCCGAACTGATCGCAGGCAGGATGTCGTACGTGCATTTCCCGCCATTGACTGACGGGCGTGAGAAGGAGATCGAGTCCGCGTTCGTTGCCGATCAGCACAAGACCGACATCTCGGCGTGGATGTACAACAGCACCGCGGACAAGCCGGGCGATCTCGGCTACTGGGTCGGCTATCGCATCGCCAAGGCCTACTATCAGAACGCCACGGACAAGCGCGCCGCACTGCGCGAGCTCCTCGAGATGACCGACCCGAAAGCGGTGCTGGCGAAGAGCGGCTGGTACCCCGGAATCGAGCTTCTGTAGCTGCCCGACCGCAGCGCGCGCCCGCAACTGGACAGTCAGGTCCGCGGCAGGCTCAGCTCCGCAACGAGCCCGCCGCCCGTTGTTCGATTGTGCAGCGTCAACGTACCGCCGTGTGCTTGGGCAATGTCGCGCGCGATCGAGAGGCCGAGGCCGGCACCGCCGGTATCTCGATTGCGCGAGGACTCGAGTCGATAGAACGGCTCGAACACGCGCTCCAGCTGGTCTTCGGGAATTCCGGGACCTTCATCCGCTACGCTGATCGTCAGCAGGTCCCGATCGCCGCCACTCTCCCGGTCACGGGCCTCCCGGTCCTCGACGCGAATCGTCGCCCGCTGGCCGAACTTCAGCGCGTTGTCGACCAGGTTCGTCATGCAGCGCTTGAGCGCCCGCGGCTTTGCCTTCAGCAGGTCGCGCGTCCTCCCTTCGAGGGAAACCCTGGAACCGACTTCGGTGTACTCCGACACCAGCGTGGCCAGCAGCGTATTCACGTCGACACGCTCGAACACCTCGTCATCGTTGAGGCCACGGAACAGGGCCAGCGCGCCATGCACCATGCCTTCCATTTCCTCCAGGTCCGATTCGAAGCGCGCGCGCAACTGTGCGTCGGGCACCGACTCCACGCGCAGACGCAGCCGCGTGAGCGGCGTGCGCAAGTCGTGCGACATCGCCGCCAGCACGCTCGTGCGGCTGTCGAGGTAGCGCAGCAGCCGGTCCTGCATGGTGTTGAACGCGCGCGTCGCCTCGCGAATTTCGCTCACCCCCTCCTCTGCCAGGGGCGGATGGCGCACGTCGCGACCGACACCGTCGGCGGCGGCCGCCAGCTTCGACAAGGGCCGCGTGATGCTGCGAGTGACGAGAAACAGCACGATCGCAAGCACCAGCGTCACGATGCCGAGCTGGATGAAGAGGAGCCAGGGCACAGGCGGGTCCGGCTGCGGCGCAGCAACGCGGTAGACGAACCGGTCGCCATCGGGCAATCGCAGAATGACGTCCAGGGCGGTGGTACCGCTCGCGCGGCGTCGCTCGGGCACCAGGTGAATGATGTCCGTGCGGTCGCGGCGCGTGCGGTCCACCCTCACGTTGTCGGCGTCGTAGCCGCCGCCGAGCCGGTCCCGCAGCTCGGCCACGAAGGCCCGTTCGATCGCGGCAATCTCGCGCCGGGTCAAGTCCCTTCCGGGATAGCTCTCCGGCTCGTTTCTCAGGTCCTCGTCCGCAGCCAGGCGCCTGCGCTCGGCCTGGCGCTCATCGCCGTGCAGTTTTTCGAGCACGCCAGTGAGATAGGCAATGCGATGCGCGCTGTCGCCGATGCCGCCCACACGCATGCTGAGCTCGCCGCGATCGCGCACGACGAGAGCAACGACGACCGCCAGTGAAACGCCGACCACGAGCAAGAGCGACGCCGCGAGGCGTCCAAACATTGTCGATGGCAGCAGGCGTGCGAGGGAGACGGACAAGCCCTTCATTCCGTCTCGACGGGGACGCCGATCACGTAGCCCTCGCCATACACGGTCTTGACGATGTGCGGCGCGCGCGCGTCGTCGCGCAAGATCTGCCGCAGCCGGCTGACGCGCTGATCGATGCTGCGATCGAAGGGATCGTGATCGCGGCCGCGCAGGAGATCCATCAGTTGCGTACGCGAAAGCACCTGGCCGGCGTGCGCGAGGAGCACGCCCAGGAGGCGAAACTCGGCGCCCGACAGCAACGCGGTGGCGCCGTCCTCGTGCGTGAGCGAGCGCATGGTGGTGTCCAGTCTCCACCCGCCGAAACGATAGCCGGCGACCTCGGACGGAAGCGGGTCGCGGGGAGCGTGGGCCGCGCGTCGCAGGACCGCATTGATGCGGCTGAGCAGCTCGCGCGGATTGAACGGCTTCGGCACGTAGTCATCGGCGCCGAGCTCGAGACCGAGGATCCGGTCGACGTCTTCGCCCCGCGCGGTGAGCATGATGATCGGCACCTGCGAGCTGGCGCGCAGCTCGCGACACAGTTTCAGTCCATCGTCGCCCGGCATCATGATGTCCAGCACGACCAGGTCGCAACGCTCACGGCCCATCAGCCGGCGCATCTCCCGGCCGTCGCGCGCCGCGCTGACCCGCAAGCCGTTCTTCTCGAGATACTGCGCGAGCAGTGTGCGGATCTCGCGATCGTCGTCCACCACGAGAATGTGGGCAGGTTCATCCATCCTGCTCTCGGCCCCCGGATCGAGCGTTGGCACGAACTCTACGCTGGTTCAATACGACGATTCAAAGAGCCGCGGCAGCCAGGAGTTCTTCGCCGCCTGGAAGATGCCGATGGCCATCAGGACCGTGAGTGCCGACAGGCCGGCAGCCATCGCGGTCCGGTGATTCGGGTTGGCGCTGTCTCGGGCGCGAAAGTACAGCTCCAGGACCGCCAGCGGCAGCAGGTACTGGCCGAAGGTCCAGACATAGATGAACGGCCCGGTGAAGGACTTCTCGTCGATGCCGGCGCCACCGGTCAGCAGCGTCCAGACCTGAAACCCGACTCGGAGGAACCAGACACTGCTGGTCACCATGAACAGGCGCAGGGCCCAGCGCCGGTGCGTGCGGATGTCGCGCGCGATGGCATAGCGCAACGCGATGGCGGCAAAGACGATGATGAGGACGCCATCGATGCTGGTGGCGATGTTGGTGATCGCGGCGCCGAAGAGCGGGCGCGTCCAGATCAGGTACAGCCCGGCCGCCGCACTCGTAACGCCCGTCAGCAGGTACGTGCGTCCGAGCCAACGATGAAACGTGGGGAAGCGTGCTCGGATCTGCGGTACCAGCTGAAGTGGGCCGCCACCGAGAATGATGACTGCCAGCAACACGTGGCCGGCGACGGCGAGGTTGCCTACCGTGTCACCGGCGATGTAGCCATTGAAGAGGTGCGCTTTCTGCAGCGCCTGCAGGCCCCCCTGTACGAGCAAGGGGCCGTAGTAGGCCGCGACGTAGAACACGAAAACCCAATGGCCGAGCGCTGCCACGACCCACCAGAAGCGGGCCGAAGCGTCGAGCGCCCGATCCGGGGAGAAGGCGAGTGGCGAGCGGCTGGCCAGGACTGCTTCGGTCATGATCGATCCTCACATCCCGATGAGCGGGCCCCACTTCCGGAAAAGCATGGCAACCGTCCCTATTCCCATGACCACGGTCAGCACGACGAGACTTCCGGCCATCGTGTACTGCGCGGCAGGCGCGCCAGCCTTCGCGCGCCGGTAGAGCTCGTAGACCGCGAGCGGGAAGAGAGAGGCTCCGAAGGACCAGAAGCTGAAGAACATCGTCGCGTTGCCCGCTCCCGTGAGAACCAGGAACGCGCGGACGCCGACGCGCATGAACCAGGTGGCGTTGACGACCAGGAAGAGTCGCGTCGCCCAGACCTGGTGCATTGCAACTCGTCGGCTGCGGATGGCTCGCCAGGCCAGGACCGCGAAGGCGAGGATCAGGATGGCGTTGAGTGTGATGGCAAACGCCGAGGACAAGCCCGTCGGCGCGCGCAAGCCCGTGCCTCGCACCCACTCGAGGTACAGGCCGCCGAGTGCAGCGCCAATCGCCGCAAACATGAAGATGCGGCCGTTCCAGCGATGAAACGCGATGGCGCGCGCGCGGATCTGCGGCACGAGTTGCAGGGCTCCACCGAACGTCAGCACGGCGGCGAGCAGGACGTGTGCCACGAAGAAGAGGTTGCCGACCATGTCACCGGCGACGTAGCCGTCGGTCAGACCCTTGTTGAGGTCGAAGTTCTGGAAATTGCCCGTGGCCGCGCTCGGGCCGTAGAACGCTGCAATGTAGTAGACGAACACCCATTGCCCGGCGACCGCCGTGAGGAACCACAGCATGGCCGCGTAGCTCAGGGTGCGGCCTGCTGCCGCGCCCGTACCGGGTCGCTGCGCAACGTAGCTTCCTGCGACCGCTTCAGCGCTGCTGCCCATGGTCAACTCCCAAATCCACCTGGCGCTGAGCCTAGTTGCGAGGACTGGGAGGTGCCGTAAGCAATCGTGACGAAATGTAGACCGGCTGCAGCAGGGGCATGACGGTTTGTCGCGACCCCGGCTTTGCGCCTTGGTGGCGAGATCAGCAGTCCCCCATAATCCGCATCATGGTTACAGTGGCAGTACTGCTCATCCTGCTTGCGGTCGGGCTGACCGCGTTCGCGGTATTCCGGGATACCAGGCCCGACGCAGCAGGGAGCGGGAAAGCGGCGCAGCCTGCCAAGGATTCAGAACCCCTGAGTGCACGCCTGCACCGATTCGGCGAGGCGATCACAAGATTCGGGGACGACAGCTCGCACCCGCGCGAGCTGGCGGATCGGACTGAGTTCAAGGAAGCCGTCGCGGTATTGGCGAACCCCGAGGTTACGCTCAGTGCGGTCAAGGACTACGCTCTCGGAGCCAATTGGGGGCTCGCGTGCGTCGCGTTCGCGGCGCTGTCCCTGCGTCCTGACCGGGGCGAGATCTGCAGCGAGGTGGTTGGGCGCTTCAACCAGATCGCGCCCTGGCCGCTGCATTTCGCGCTTCTGTATGTCGCTGGGCTCGACAATCGTCCGGCCCTGGGCGCGCCTCTCCTGTCTGCGGCCGAGTGGTGGGCGGAGCATCCCATTGTGCCGTCGCTCTGGAAGGAACACTTCGTCCGCCGCGCGGAACTGAACGACCGATGCGACTTCGGTCCGTTGCTGACTCTCGAGCGCGTGATGCCCGTCGAGACTGTCGAGTCTCTGCTCAAGAAGGTCGATCATCCGTCCGCGACCGCCCTGCTTTCCGAGCTCGGTCGCTGGAAGGAACTGCGCGTCAACACCGAGTTCCTGCGCTCCGCCGGGCGCTTGTGGTCACAGGAAGACGGCAACCCGATGCTCATCGAGCCGGCGGCGTGGAAGGACGCGCTGACGTCGGCCGAGTGCGCGCTGTTGCAGGATCCGCCCCGATCGGTGCTGGTGACCGGGGAAGCGCGCGTCGGCAAGACCGCTTTCGTGCAGATACTCGGGCAGCGCCTGCGCGAGGCCGGATGGACCGTTTTCGAAGCTTCCGCCGCCGACCTCATGGCCGATCAGATGTACATCGGCCAGATCGAGGGACGCGTGAGGCAGCTCGTCGCGGAGCTTGCCGTCAGCAAGCGCATCGTGTGGTACGTGCCGGACCTTCTGAGCCTCGCCACCAGCGGCAAGCATCGCGGCCAGTCGGCAAGCCTCCTCGACCAGGTGCTGCCGATGGTCGCCAGTCGGCGTTTGCTCATCATCGCCGAGGCAAGCCCCAACGGAGCGACGCGGCTCATGCAGAGCCGGCCCATCGTACGCAGCGTTTTCGAGTCTGTGCGCCTCGTGCCGATGGACGACAAGGGCACCGCGGCGCTGCTGCAGCAGTTCGCCGGGAAGCTCCGGGCGCAATTTGCCGTCGACCTGCCCGAAGCAGCGCAGACGACAGCAATGCACCTGACGCGTCAGTACCTCGGCGTGAACGAGCTGCCGGGGGCAGCCGTGGACCTGGTGAAGCTGGCCGCCAACCGCGCGATCGCCGGCGGTGCGGATACCGTAACGGCGGACGTGCTCGTCGCCACGCTCTCGCAGCTCAGCGGCCTGCCTGCCGCGGTGCTCGACGACAAGGAGCGCATCGATCTGCAGTCGATCCGCAGCTTCCTCAGCGGCCACGTGATCGGACAGGCGGGAGCGGTTTCCGTCGTGGTCGACCGCATTGCCATGCTCAAGGCGGGACTCACAGATCCCGGCCGGCCCATCGCGGTGTTTCTGTTTGCCGGGCCCACGGGCACCGGCAAGACGGAACTGGCCAAGACGCTCGCGGAATTCCTGTTCGGCAGCCCCGATCGGATGCTGCGCCTGGACATGAGTGAGTTCCAGACTCCCGACTCCACGCGCAAGATTCTCGGCGACGCGGGCGAAGCCCCGGAGACGGATTCGCTGATCCAGCGCGTGCGCAAGCAGCCGTTCGCCGTGATCCTGCTCGATGAGTTCGAGAAGGCACATCCGGGTGTGTGGGACCTGTTCCTGCAGGTGTTCGACGACGGGCGCCTCAGCGACGCACAGGGTCGCGTAGCGGACTTTCGCCACTGCATGATCATCCTCACGTCCAATCTCGGGGCGACGTCGCACCGCGGCTCGGGCTTGGGCTTTGCCCAGGGCAACGACGCCTTCTCGCACCACCAGGTGCTGCGCGCCGTGCACCAGGCCTTTCGCCCGGAGTTCATCAACCGTCTCGACGACGTCATCGTCTTCAAGCCGCTGACGCGCGACCTGATGCGCAACATCCTGCAGAAGGAATTGCGGCGCCTGCTCGAGCGTCGCGGCTTGCGCAATCGCGAGTGGGCTGTCGAATGGGAAGTGTCGGCGCAGGAATTCCTGCTGGACAAGGGATTCTCTCCGGAGATGGGCGCGCGCCCGCTCAAGCGGGCGATCGATCAGTACGTTCTCGCGCCGCTTGCGGCCACCATGGTCGAGCATCGTTTTCCGGCCGGCGATCAGTTCCTGTTCGTGCGCAGCGACGGCCAGAGCCTGCAGGTCGAGTTCGTCGATCCCAACGCCGAATCGCCCACCCCTGCCGAGGTGGCCGACACACCGGCGCCCTCAGGCGAGCTTGCGGCGATGATCCTGCATCCCGCGGGCACGAACGCCGAGCGCCTTGCGCTCAACGGCGCCTGCGCGACCCTTCAGGCGCGCCTGGACAGCGAGTCGTGGCAACAGCTCAAGGCCGGGCTCGAAAGAGAGATTGGCGCTGCCGATTTCTGGGATCGCAGCGACCGGCATGGCACCCTGGCGCGCTTCGCACTCATGGATCGCGTCAAGGCGGCTGCCGCGACCGCGGAATCGCTTCGCGAGCGGCTCGCGAAAGGCGCCGGCCGGATGGGTAAGTACTCGACCGAGCTCGTTTCGCGCCTGGCGCAACAGGTTCATGCCATCGAGCAAGGCATCCAGGATGCCGTCGACGCAGCTCCGGTGGAAGCATTGCTCACCATCGAGCCAGCGATGGACTCCGGCACAGATGCCGTAGCGCTGAAGGCCTGGATCGGACAACTGACCGAGATGTACCTGGCGTGGGCACGCAAGCGCCGCCTGAAGGTGGCGAGATTTGACGGCCTTTCGAGACCGGACCTCCTGGTGATCGGCGGGTTCGGTGCCTATCGCACCCTCGCAGAAGAGTCCGGCCTGCACGTGCGTGAGTTCGACGGCGACGATGGCGGCCGCCGGGTCGTTGCCCGTGTGCGGGTGGCGCCGGCGCCGCTGGAAGACAACTCGCGCGCCCATGCGTTCGACCGGTTGTGGTCGCGCCTCGATTCCGTACCACCGTCGGGAGCCGTAGTGCGGCGCTATCGTTCGCAGCCTTCACCCCTCGTGCGCGATGCGAAGAAAGGTTGGCGCAGCGGCAAACTCACTGCGGTGCTGCAGGGCGAGTTCGACCTTCTGGGCATTCTGGAGCGGTAGAGGTTGGCCGGCACGAACGTGAATGATCAGGGCCTGAATTCGCGCGGCTCGTCGCGCACGCACTCCTCGACGCGCTCCGGCTCCGTGAATTTCCCCTTGACCTGCCAGCACTCGGCGAACACCGAGCAATAGCAATACTCGACGTCCCATTTCGGCTGCGTTGCGTCGAAGGCTTCCCAGAGCTCGGCGTTCTCGGCCGTCTTGACGATGCGAAACACGAACTGCTGGTCGCCTCCGGGAATGAACCGCGTCTTCACCCGGTTCTTCATCCCGGCGTCCAGCGCACCGACCGCCGGGTGGTCCGGTCCCAGCGAGACTGCGATCAGCTCGCGCACGGAGTTGACGTACTTGCCGTCGGCCGTCACCCGCAGGCTTTGCTCGTGCGCCGGCCCCACGCCACGGTTGAGCAGGTCGAGGGAGATGACCTGCTCGCCTTCCGGCGTCACGTCGCTGAACCCGCCCTGCATGTACGGGAAGGAATTGGCCTGGACCAGCCGCTCCATGATCCTGCTGTGATGCACGGCGATGAAGATGGAGCTGATCGACGTGATGAATGCCGTGGCGGCGATCGCCCACTCGATCCAGCGCGGGAGTCGACCACGGCGGGCGCGTGGGCGGTGCACTTGTGGGCTCTGAACTTCCGGATTCTCCAAAGCGGGCTCCTGCCGGGGTGTCCGGCAATTGTATCGGGTTGGCTTCGAAGGGCCCACGCCCGGACGAGGTTTTTGCGGCGCTAGGCCCCCTCGCCCGTTCTCATCTATCTTGTTCCAAGGAGTTGGCGTGCCGGTGCGTCCAACTCAACGAACAACCAGCGAACGACCGGGATGGACGACCAGGCTCTAATTCGCCGCGCGCAGGATGGGGATGCAACCTCGTTTGCCGAGTTGCTGGACCTGTACTACGACACCATCCACCGCTTTGCGTGGAAATGGTGCGGCCATACGGCCGACGCGCAGGACATCGCCCAGCAGGCGTGCATCAAGCTGGCCGGCAGCCTCCCGCAGTTCCGATTCCAGTCGGCCTTCACGACCTGGCTCTACCGACTGGTGATCAGTTGCGCCCGGGACTGGCAGCGACGTCAGCGGCACGACGCTCCGGAACGCGCGCCGCTGGTCGAGCTGGGCACAGATGGCACGCGAAGCGAGGACCAGATCTACCTCGAGCAGCTGCTGAGCCAGCTCGATCGGCTCGGCGAAGGCATGAAAGAGACCGCACTGCTGGTTCACGCGGAAGGCCTGAGTCACGCGGAGGCTGGCGAGATCCTCGGTGTTTCGGAATCGACGATCTCTTGGCGCATTCACACGATACGCAAGCACATGGGCAAGCAGGAGCGCAGGCAGAGCATCGGACCATGAAAGCCTATTCGTACGACAGGGTTCTGCGTGACGTGACGGCGCCCGCGCCGAATCCGATAGCCCGGCTGGCTGCGAAGCAGGCAGCGCTGGTCGAGTTTGCCCAGTTCCAGGCACTTCGGCTCGAACGTGCTGCGCAAGAACAGGATGCGCTTGAACGCACGCTGCCCTATCCGCAGCACGACGGAAATCGATCGGCCTCTTTCCGCCGCCCGGCGCTCGTCAACTGGCTGGCCGGAGCGGCAAGCGCCTGTATTGCAGGCCTCGGCGCGATCCTGATGTTCTCGGACGGTCTGCGTTTCGACGCCAGGCTGAGATACGCCTCGCTGGAAGCGAAGATCATCCAAGAGGCGCTGGGGCCACCGCCGCCGCCAAAGTTGGCAATGCCGCCGCCACCGGAATTCGAGGCAATGCCTGCCACGGATTGGGCGGCGAGTCTCGACGAGGCGCTTGCGGCTGATGAGGACCGCTTCGAGCGCTTCGCGACCAACCCGATCAAGCGCGTGGCCGACGAACCGGTCTCCACGTTCTCGATCGACGTGGACACCGCGTCCTACAGCTATGTCCGCCGGCTCCTCAATTCCGGTGTTCTGCCGCCGAAGCATGCCGTCCGCGCGGAGGAAATGATCAACTACTTCGACTATTCCTGGCCATCGCCGGCCACTCGCAGCGAGGCTTTCAGGGCGACGGTCGCAGTCAGCGATTCGCCGTGGACGCAGGGCAACAAGCTGGTGTACATCGGCATCAAGGGCTACGAGTTGCCGGCGCACGAACAGCCCGACGTCAATCTCGTGCTGCTCATCGATGTCAGCGGCTCCATGGCCCAGGAGGACAAGCTGCCGCTCGTGCAGCGGTCCATCGAATTGCTGCTGCCTCACCTGAAGCCATACGACACCGTTGCGATGGTCACGTACGCCGGTGACGCTGGCGTGGCGCTGTATCCCACCCCAGCCAGAGAGCAGGCGAAGATCCTCGATGCGCTGTGGGCGCTCGAAGCCGGTGGTTCGACCGCGGGTGCCGCGGGTATCGAGACTGCGTATGAGCTTGCGAAGAGCACGTTCCGCCAGGGTGGAGTGAACCGGGTGATGCTGGCGACCGACGGGGACTTCAACGTCGGCATCACCAGCGTCGACGAGCTGAAAGCGTACGTCGCACGCGAGCGAGCGTCGGGAATTTTCCTGTCGGTGCTGGGCTTCGGCCAGGGCGGCTACCAGGACGAACTGGCGCAGGCGCTGGCGCAGAACGGCAACGGCGTGGCTGCGTACATCGATTCGCTGAGCGAAGCCGAGAAAATGCTGGTGCAGGAATCGACGGCGTCGCTGTTCACCATCGCCAAGGACGTCAAGCTGCAGGTCGAGTTCAACCCCGCGACCGTGGAGCAGTATCGCCTGGTCGGTTACGAAACGCGGGCACTGCGCCGCGAGGATTTCGACAACGACGCTGTCGATGCCGGCGACATCGGTTCCGGCCACAAGGTGACTGCGATCTACGAGATCACGCCGACCGCCTCCGCCGCCGGCAGCGGGAGTTCCGGCGTCTACGGCGATCTGAAGATTCGCTACAAGCATCCCGACGGCCGCCGGTCGCAGTTGATCGAGCAGCCGATCCTCATCAACCCGCTGCCGCTGTCGCCAACCCTACAGCGCGACGTGGAGCTAGCGACTGCGGTGGCGGGTTTCGCCCAGCTGTTGCGCGGCGATCCCTACACGGGTTCGCTGACGTTCGACGACGTCCTTCGTCCGGCGGAGGCGTCGGTTGGAAACGATCACAACGGCTACCGCGGCGAGTTCGTCGAGCTGGTCAGGGAGGCACAGGTGCTGAAGGAGGCGAGTGAGGCGGGCGCGGCGAGTGACGTTCAAAATCCGTAATGGGAGTATGATCGCCCCAGGGCAGCACCCAGCAACAAGAAGAGGTCGTCGTGGACGAACGGCCCGTTTTCGAAAACCTGGACAAGATAACGCGCTTCCTGCGCGGCCTCCTCCTGGCGGGGTTCATCCTGGCGGTCCTCGCCATATGGTCGGGGTGGCTGCAGATCCAACTGCTGTCCACCGAGTTCACGGATGAGCAAGCGACGGCGAACGACAACCGCGAGCAACTGATCGGCTCCCTGGCGGTTTGCCTGATTGCACTCACGATGATCGTTTTCGCCACGTGGATATACCGCGCTCACAGAAACCTGCCCGCGCTCGGCGTGCGCGACCCCGATATCAGTCCGGGCTGGGCGATCGGCTGGTTCTTCATTCCCATCATCAACCTGTGGCGCCCGTACATGGCGATGCGCACGCTCTGGCAGGCGAGCAGCTATCCGCAGAATTGGCGCGTGGCCGACACCATCGCGCTGCTGCCGATCTGGTGGACGCTGTATCTGGTGTCGGGCGTGCTGGGTCGCGTGGTGTTCCGTGTCATGAAGGATGCTAAGACCGTCGAGCAGCTCATCTCGGGGACCAAACTCTCCATGGGGTCCGGCGTCGTAGACCTCGCGCTCTACGCGGCGGCCTTCGTCCTCGTGGGCAAGATCTGGGAGGCTCAGAGCTCGCACGCGTACGCGAATCCGGCCATCGGGCAGAATCAGACGCCGGCCACTTCCTGAGCCAGACGCCGGCCGGGGTCCGGGACGATCGCCTTCGCTTCGGATCAGAGGTGACGCGTCTCGGCCGGCGCGTTCTGCCAGTTGTTGTGGAGACCGTCCGAGTAGCGCACCGGCGCGTCGATCAGCTCCTGCGGCTCGACGTCATCCAGGCTCGAGAGAAAGATACCGACGAAGTCCCCGCCCATGTAGTCGGCGCTGCCGAGCGCGTGCGTCCACATGCCGCACTCGGAGCAGAAATACTTGGTGGGCGCTTCTGCGTGCTTGCGATAGCCCTTCGCACGATCCTGGCCCGCGAGCAGGCGGAATTGCGCGGGTCGCGCAAACGCGCTCCACGAGCGCGCCTTGGTGCAGAAGGTGCAATTGCACTTGCCCGTTCCCTGCGCGAGATCGAGATCGACTTCGAAGCGGATCGCCCCGCAGTGACAGCTTCCGGTGTAGGTCTTCATCATGCGTCGTCTCCTGCGGTCGGTGTGGCGAAGCCACGGATGATAGGTGAAGGCGAGGCCCGGGTCAGGGTTGCGCGTGACGAAGGGCGCCGACAGAGTGGCGAACCGTTACCGCTCCTTGCTATAAGGCCGGAAAATACCAAGACCGGGGAACACCACCCGGAAACGCATTGGGAGCGCGTGCAATGCGAAAGAAAGCACTGCTGCTATGCCTCGTCACATCCGTTGCCCTCGCGGCACCGACGCTCGACGGACCTGCGACTGGCGCAGCGGGTGGCGAGGTCACTGTCACGGTCACCGGCAATCCCAGTCCGCGGGACTTCGTGACGATCGTGCCGAAAGCCGCTCCCGAGGGTAAGTACGATGCGTATCAATACGCCAGGACCGGCGGCGCGCTGAAGCTGTCCGTTCCCACTGAGCCGGGCGACTACGAGATCCGCCTCCTGGGTGCGGACACGCCCTACCCCACCCTCGCGCGCCGACCGATACGCGTCGCAGCCGTGACCGCCACGCTCGATGGACCTGCCCAGGTCGCGGCCGGCGCGAAGTTCGAGATGCGCTGGACGGGACCGAACAACACGCGGGACTACGTTGGGATCGGCGATGCGGACCCGAAAGGTCGCCTGTACATCACGTACGTCTACACGAACAACGGCAGCCCGGTGCAACTCGTCGCTCCCGACAAGCCGGGCGCCTATGAGCTGCGCTACTACCTCGGCCTCGACAACAAGGTCATCGCTTCGCGGCCGATTACGGTTGGTAGCGTCACGGCTTCTGTCTCGGCACCGGCAACGGTGGCAGCAGGTGGGAAAGTCCCGGTCACGTGGAGCGGCCCGAACAACCCGCGCGACTTCATCACGATCGTGAAGGCCGGCACTGCCGACAAGCAGTACGGACCCTACGCCTACACGACCAAGGGCTCGCCGCTCGAGCTGCGCGCGCCGGATGAGCCGGGCGACTACGAGGTTCGCTATCTCACGGGGCAGACCTACGCCACGCTCGGTACCGCCAAACTCACGGTGACGGCGAATAGCGGCTCTGTCCAGGGACCCGCGGAGGTCGTGGCAGGGAGCACATTCCCGGTGAACTGGAAGGGGCCGAACAATCAACACGACTACATCACGATCGTCGACGTCGGCGCTCGCGAAGGCACCAGCGGGAACTACGAGTACACGGCGCGCGGCAACCCGGTGAAGCTCCTCGCGCCGCTGAAGGCCGGCGACTACGAGCTGCGCTATTCCACCGGACAAGCTCACGCCACGCTCGCGCGCGCACCGATCCGCATCGCGCCGGCGAAAGTCGAGGCCGGCATGGTCTCGGTCACGGCCGCGCCCGGGAATTCTAGCGGCGCGGTGGAAATCATTCTCGACGCCTCCGGCAGCATGCTTCAGCGCATCGGCTCGCAGCGTCGCATCGACATGGCCAAGCAGACGCTCACCAAGCTGACCTCGACCACCATGGCAGCAGGCACGCCCTTCGCACTGCGCGTGCTGGGGCGCGAGGTCGATTCGTGCCAGACCGATCTGGAGATCGCGCTGGCGCCGCTCAATGCGGCCGCAGTCGCCGGCAAGATCGCGAAGCTCGAGTCGAAGAACAACGCGCGCACGCCACTTGGCGCATCGCTGGACAAAGTGCCCGAGGATCTGCGCGCCGCCACAGGGGAGCGCCTGGTGATCCTGCTCACGGATGGCGACGAAACCTGCGGCGGCGATCCTGCCGCGGCCATCGAGAAGCTGGTCAAAGCCGGCGTGCGCGTCAACATCGTGGGCTTCGCCATCGACGACGCGAAGCTCGCCGCAACACTGCGCCACTGGTCCGATGTCGCGGGCGGAATGTACTTCGAGGCGCAGGACGCGCGCGGCCTGGACGCGGCGATGACGGAAGCGACGAAAGCCGGCTTCACGATCGTCAGCGCGCAGAACCAGGTGGTTGCCGAGGGTATTGTCGGTGGCGAACCGGTGGCCGTGATGCCGGGCAGCTACACCGTAAAGCTCACCGGCAAGGCCGGACGCTCACAGGCGGTGACGGTGAAGCCGAAGGAAACGGCCGCCGTGCAGCTTTGAAGGCATTCTCTGCCGCAACTTCTATCAGGGCCTCACCTCCCACCGCATTCCTTTCCAGAGCAAGGTAACAGCCAGGAGAATGTACGCGACGCCAAGGGGTGCCAGCATCGGGAACATGACCGGGTTCCCGAAAAACGGCGACCCTACGGCGAACATCTGGCACACCGCCGCCAGCATTCCGAATCCTGCCAGCAGCTTTGGCACCAGGTTGAAGCGAAAGAGAGCGGCAAAGAACAACAGGATCGTCGCGCCCGCCAGCAGCAGCCGAACGAAGTGCCCCCAGTTCCGCTGTGCCGTGACTACGCCACGCAGGCCCTGGTACAACGCTTCATCCGGCGTTGCGGTCGCCACATACGCTTTGCTCAGCGACACCATCGACATGACTCCCGCGCTCTCGAACCCGGCCAGCGCGACCCCCGCTCCGCCCAGCATCACCAGGCCCAGCCCCATCCGATCGCTTCGCTGTCGCAGGATCGGCCACATCAGGATCCCGATCCCCGCGCTGATCACGGCGAGCGCCATCGACAACAGGGCCGACGTGGCAGCCGCCGCCGCGTGCGGTGCCGCGTTCGCGAGGAATCCGCCGGCGCCTTTCAGCATGGGGTCCATGAGCGTGAAGTTCGTGATCGGGCCCAGCACCAGCTGCGCCAGCAGCAACGCCGCGATCGCGCGTGATGCAAATTTCCCGTCGTCCACTTTCCCGTCAACCATCTGGAACGCCCCCGGCACGCTCTGGAACGCGCGCCTTTGTGATCCGAGCCTGAGCGTCAGTATGGGGTATCGAAAAAAGGCGAAGCGCGAATGCGACGGACGACGGCAGCGGGCTTCCCGGCGACGATCCGGTCGGACGAATGGCAGCCGGGAATGAGCTCTCGCTACGTGAGCGACTGGTTTCTAGGTCAGCGAGCGGTCTTCGAGCACGAAGGAATTCCCCGCCCAGCCGTAACGCATGTATTCGACCCAGTTGCGGCGCGGGTCGCGCGCCTGGAATTCCAGCAGCGCCCTGCGCTCGCCAGCCGGTTCCGTCGCCGACCAGCAGTTCCAGTCGTCGAATGCCACGATCATGCCGTGCTTCATGCGCGGCGCCAGGAAATCCAGCACGGTGACCGTGCTCGAATACATGTCGCAGTCGATGTAGGCCAATGCCACGTCGGCGGGCGCGTCGGCGGGTGCGCTGGCCATTGCCGGCAGGCTATGCTCATAGAAACCGGGGACGGTGGTGTAGGCGGAACGCGGTACACCGTTCTCGGCGCAGGTGCGGTGGAAGCTGTCGAGTGACATCGCCAGGTTGCCCTCGGACCAAACCGGGTGATCGTCCCTGGCGTCCTTGGGCGGCGGCAGGCCCTCGAAGGAATCGAACCCCCACAGGTGCGCTGCGTGCCCGTGGCGCTTGGCCTCGTGGTAGGCCAGCGCGAAAGTGCGGGCGCCCCAGCAACCGAACTCCAGGTAATCGCCGCTGATGCCGTTGAACTTCAGCGTGCGGAAGGCGTTGTAGAAAAACTCCTGCCGGCACGCGTGCTCGCGCACGGCGACGTCGAACAGCACGCGGTCGCTGAGCGAACGCCACAGGCGCCGCTGCAGCGAGCGCAGGAGGCCTCGTTGGGGTGCCTTGGACGTTGGTCTCATTGTCATCTCCATGACGCAGCAATCGAGCGTCGCCAAATCGCGATGGCGTTCCCGGGCGGAAAAAATTTCCAACCCTCGCCTGGATTCGGATACGACCTAAGAGCTGTCACATCGTTCTGACAGCCGCTGGTAGGATCGCCTGTGCTTGGACATTGCAAGCGATCAGACGATCGCGGCAAGGAAGCCCACATCCTGGACGCCGGCCGCCTCCTGCTCGAAACGCACGCGGCCGCGGCGCTGCCGCTGATGCTCGACCTCATCAAGCGCACCCAACGTAAAATGCCGCTCGGCATGCCTGCCCGTGCAGCAGGCGTCTACTAGTTCGTCGGAGTTTCCTTTATGAGCACGTTGCAGACCGCGCTGATCGCCACCATCGGGCTCGCATGGGTACTGTGCGGCGTCGGTGCCCACGCCGATTCGCGCCCGCTCGAGCAGAAGATCGACGCCGTGGTCGACCAGGCGATCGCGGACGACCGCATCGTCGGCACGGTCGTGCTCGTCGCACAGGACGGCAAGCTCGTCTACGAGCGCGCGGCCGGCCTGGCGGACAGGGAGTCTCGCAAGCCGATGCAGCTCGATACGCTGTTCCGCTTCTCTTCAGTGACGAAGCCGATTGTGACCGTCGCTGCGCTCGCGCTCGTCGATCGCAAGAAGCTCTCGCTCGACGATCCCGTCACGAAGTGGCTGCCGGACTTCGAGCCGAAACTCGCGGACGGCAGGACGCCGACGATCACCGTTCGACAACTTCTGACGCACACCGCCGGTCTCGGCTACAAATTCCTGGAGAAGGCCGACGGGCCGTATCACGAGGCGCAGATCTCCGACGGCTTCGACGACGTGAAGATCGGCCTTGCCGAGGAAATGCGACGGCTCGCTGACGTTCCGCTGGTCAACGCGCCCGGAAGCGAATGGCGCTATTCGCTCTCGATGGACGTCCTGGGTGCGGTCATCGAGCGCGCGGCCGGGCAGCCGCTCGACGTCGCGCTCGCCGATCTGGTGACGAAGCCGCTCGGGATGACGAGTACGACGTTCTGGGTCGACCGCACACACGCCGATCGGCTCGCGACACCCTACTTCAACACACCATCGGGCGCTGCACGCATGGCAGATCCGCAAGCCGTTCCCGATAACATGGTGGTGCTCGTCTTCTCACCATCGCGCGCCTTCGATTCGAAGGTCTTTCCGTCCGGCGGTGCCGGCATGATCGGTAGCGCCCCAGACGTGCTGCGATTGCTCGAAGCGATCCGCAAGGGCGGCGCGCAGGTGCTCGAGAAGTCGACCGCCGACGCGATGTTTCGCGATCATGCCGCGGGTTTGCGCGGTCAGGAACCGGGTGCCGGTTTCGGTTTCGGCGGTGCGCTCATCGTCGATCCGGCTGCGGCGAAGACACCGCAGTCGGTGGGAACGATGTACTGGGGCGGCGTATACGGTCACTCCTGGTTCGTCGATCCCGCGCGCAAGATCACCGTCGTCGCATTGACGAATACTTCCCTCGAAGGAATGTGGGGGAAGTTTACCTTCGCACTGCGCGATGCGGTGTATGAGGGAACCCGATAGGCGGCGAGAACCACGGCGAGCGAACCTCGCGCCCCTTCGCTCCTGCTCTCATCAGCACTGCTTCGATACGGTTGCCACAGGTCGTGGATGACGGCGCACCAGCCGCGTCGTGCCTCTGCGAGACCTGACTGCTGACCGCCTGTCGCCGGACTGGGACTACGGCCAATCGGCCGCTCAGGCAGGAAACAACCTCTCACGGGAGCAATGTTGCCGCTGTAGTCGTCCCACCTCAGCCATTGGCAGGTTCGGTGGCGGCTGCGCCGCCGAACTGCGCTAGAGGGTCGTACACACAACGGGTTCGCCTGGGGTCCACCATCAGGACTCGTCTGACTGTAGAGCTCCGGCTAATTCCTCCCAAAACCTGACGAGCGCGTCGCGATACTTCCGGAGGCTATCCAGCGACACGTAGAAATCCTCTCCGACCAATGGTCGAAACACTGGTCGCCGCCAGTGCTTGGTTAGCTCCCCAACTTCCAGTGGCAAGCCAGGCGCAACGAACAAATCAGGCCGCAGGTCGCGAAGCTTGTCCATGGAACCACCGTCTGCGTGCTTCACTGCGTTCGCTACCAGCCTAAGCTCTTGCACTGTCCTCCAGGAACCGAAGTTTTCAACGTCGATGCCGCAGGACTTTAGCCGAACTTTGAATACTGAGAATTTGAAGTGCGATCGATCGTTCTCTTCAACGGGATGCAGGACTTGTCTGCGGTGAAAGAGCATGATCTGCTGTTCAAAAGCGTGGTACAGAGCAGAAGCGAACAGGTTCATGATTCCCTGGCGAATACCGTTGAGCAACATGTAGTGATCCACGCCCATTTCTTGCGCAGATTCGGCATACGCGGCAGGGTCTCCCTCGTCCTCTGCCGGAGTCGACATGTATGCGTCCCACGCGTCACGTGAGAGGCGCTCAGCTTCTTTTCCTATTCCGTCAAAGGCGGGCAAGACGCGGTGCTCCAGAGCATCAAGGGTCGCCGTCAATTGAGGCACAAACTCTCTGACGAAGACTCGCGCCCAATAGCGTCCGCTTAGCGGCATCGTCCTGCTCCGAGGAAAGTCGCGCCATGGCTCACGTGCGAGGAGGCGCAGCGAAAGCATGAATGCCCTTCCTGACAGAGGGGTAACACTCGATTCCGGGCACATAGGTAACACTTTCGGGCATTTGCGGGGAGAACGCAGATGCCCTGGCGGGAGTGTTACAAGATGGACGAGCGTCTGCGGTTT